>Ga0182027_10001030_pt1 | contig 47154 bp, 43 predicted proteins | sample 712E1DmetaG_FD_121300 | JGI IMG/M metagenome (GOLD analysis project Ga0182027, IMG submission 121300) | Permafrost microbial communities from Stordalen Mire, Sweden - 712E1D metaG (Illumina Assembly) | ecosystem: Environmental > Terrestrial > Soil > Wetlands > Permafrost | place: Sweden...
AGGGGATTCACTCTTGATAGGAAGAAGGAAAGAAAATCCCCAAATCCCTGAAGGGGATTCACTCTTGATAGGAAGAAGGAAAGAAAATCCCCAAATCCCTGAAGGGGATTCACTCTTGATAGGGAGCCACAGTTGCAATCAGTTCAGGAAGATCCATGCCGATATTTTTCAGGTGCCCGATCTTAGGAACACCGTTTTTATTCCATCCGCGACGCTCATACACAGCATCCAGTAATTTCTCATACTGGTTTTCCCGGAATTTCCGGAGTACTGTCATTTTTTCTTCGGTTGTCTTCCCGGTTGGATCAAACTCCACCTTTTCTATAAGCTGTTTATCATAACGTTCGGCGCGTGATTCATACTCTTCTTTCGTCACGGGTCCGCAGGCACGGTAAGGTTGCGCATCATGCCTGCGCATGCCATAACCCCTGCGAAGGTTAAAAATCCGCTGAAAATTATAAACCCGTTCGGATTGCCTTAACAATTCGGCCTTATCGATATTCATTCCGGTAACGGCATTGAATATGGTCACGTAGTTGTCGACATGCTCAGGTACTTTTGCGGGTTCAGAAGATTTGGGATTGTCCTCAGGTTCAACATCATTCCACGGAAGTTTGCAGAATCCTGCTAATCCAAACCAGGTACGGAACATGGGGAAATAATGAAGCGCTTCGGCTTTCTTTTCAAATGTGGGGATCTGATTGTTCACCATATCCATGAAGATCAGCCATGCTTCGTCATGCTGCGGGCCTTTGTTCGTCATAGCATACCCACCCTGTTGTGCAAGCGATTCTTTGGAAACATACTGGGAATATTCCAGCCCTTTGTTTTCCATTCCGATGTCCTGCATGAACTTCGGGTCTCCCCACCCATTTTTTGCAAAAATTTCTTTCATCTTCCTGACTCCCTGCCCGGCAATGAGGCCAAAACCTTCACCCTTTGATACTAAGTGAAGAAGGTCCATGGCTGCATCGGCATTCCCGAAATTCATCTTCAATCCACCGGTACGTTCTTCATTCAGGATTCCGGTTTCATAGCATTCCATCACAAAACCGAGGATGGTTCCCCAGCTGATGGTACAGATACCGTAAGTATCACAATAAAAATTAGCTTCAATGGTGAAATCGGGGTTAAAGATCCCGGCAATGGATCCCAGCGATGAAGTTGTTTCATATTCCGGCCCGTCAACAATCACTTTATCCCCTTTGTAAGGTCCTGAACGGAGTTCGTAATTGTCGACACCTTTGGCGCACGACATGTTGCAACCGATCCAGCATCCGTCGGGAACATTTTGTGTGAAGTACGATTTCCAGACATCCCCGCGGATCTTTACCGCATCGGGATGGCTTCCGAACCGAAAATTATTGACCGGCAGAAGATCGTAGTCGTTCATGATAAGGGTGAGGTGGGCCGTTCCTTTCGAACGCATTTCACATTGCTTGTCATCCAACTCACGCATCTCTTTGTTGAACCGGCGTCCCCGTTCCTGGATGGCTTCAGGGTTCACTACATTATTACGGTTACCGCCGATAGATTTAACCTTGGCAACCACCGCTTTAATTTTTTTATCACGCAGTACCGTGCCGATCCCGCCGCGTCCGGCCTGCTTCAGGCGAACCAGCTTACGTTTCAGATCATAAAAAGTGAAGTTCAGCATCCCGATGAGGGAGTGTTCAGCTGCAGTACCGGCAGCAACAACGGCGACATTCATCTTGTCCTTTTCATTGTCTTCCTTTGAAAAGGTTTCATGCAGCATCTCTCCGAGTATATGGCTGTCTGAAGGCAGGTCGCTTGCTTCATAGATCTCAACAACTTCGCGTTCTTCGTCTAATAAAACGATGATTTCCTGGTCCGACTTTCCCTGCAATTCAATAGCATCAAACCCGCAGAATTTCAGGAAAGGGCCAAAAAATCCACCCACATTGGAATCAACGATAATATCGGTTTGCGGACTAATAGCGCAACAGATGGCTTTGCCGGCACCCGAGTACTGAGTAATCCCGCAACAAGGACCGCCGGAAATGACGATCTCGTTCTCCGGATCATTCCATTTTGTATCAGGTTCTGTAGCATCCCATAATAGGCGGAGGTCAAATCCTTTTCCCCCGATGAATTTATCTTTCATTTGCTGCGTTACCGGTTTTTCTTTGATAATGCGATCGCCTACATTTACATAAAGCGTGCGGTTATTGTATCCTTTGTCGATCGGGGCCCAGGTGTATTTGTAGGTTGCGAGTAGCGGGTGTTTTTCTTTAAATTCTGCGAATTTCATGGGAATCAGATTTGAGTGAGGAAGATTTCGACTGTAAAATTATAAAAAAAATCAATGTAACTGATAGGGATTCAAAAAGTTCGATATGCTAAACTATGCATATCGGTCGATGTTATTTCTGCAGGAAACCAGGTAATTCGTCCATTTTTATTAATTTTGTGTAAGATACAAGATTATTACCCGAAGAAGGCAAATCCTAAACCCTATATTAAAACCGTTCCATGACTTTCGAAGAGATTAGAAATATCCTTCAAAATAAGACAGTAGGGATTGCCGGTGCCGGCGGACTCGGATCCAATTGTGCGGTGGCACTTGCCCGGGTCGGAACCGGTACACTCATCATCGCTGATTTTGACGTGGTGAGCGAGGGTAACCTGAACCGGCAGTATTATTTTTATGACCAGATCGGGAAACCCAAAGCGGATGCATTAAAGGAAAACATTAAAAGGATCAATCCTGCAGTGAATGTTCTTGTGCATAAGATCTGCCTTACAAAAGAGAATATTCCTGTCCTTTTCAGGAATTGCGATATCATCGTTGAGGCATTCGACCGGGCAGATCAAAAAGAGATGCTGATCGAAACCGTTTTGACAGTGTTTCCTGAAAAACCGCTTATCATCGGGCTTGGTATGGCCGGGTGGGGGAAAAATGATGCAATTCATTGCCGGAAGGAGGATAATATGTTTATTTGTGGGGATGAAGTCTCGGAAATTGGTCCTGATCTGCCTCCTATTGCTCCGAGAGTGGGGATCGTTGCAAATATGCAGGCAAATATCGTACTGGAAATTTTACTGAAGTAAATGTTGAGAAATAATAAATGCCATTGAATGGGTGATAATTCTTCCCTTTTCAATCCTGAAAACCAGAAAAAATGAAAATCATTTTAAATAATAATCCGGAAACCTTTGAGGGAAACAGTATCACGGTAAATCATCTGCTGCAACTGAAGAACTTTACCTTTAAGATGCTGATTATTAAAATCAATGGAACCCTGGTTCAGAAAGCAGATTACGAAACCACTGCCATTCATGACGGGGATGAGGTTTCAGTGTTGCACCTAATCAGCGGAGGCTGATTTTATTCCTGTTAAACCACTTCTGCAACTACAAAAGTACTCCCGCCTATAAACACAAGGTCATTTATACCTGCACATTGCTGTGCGGCTTTCAAGGCTTCTTTGACCGAATCAAATGCCTCACCCGTCAAACCATATCCAAGGGCCTTGACCCGGAGCTCCTTGGAATCCAATCCGCGTGGAATATCGGCTTTACAGAAATAATAGGTGGCATCTTTGGGCAGCATTTGGAGAATCTTATCTATCTCTTTGTCATTCACCAACCCGAAAACAAAATGCAGGTTTTCATGGGGTGTTTTGCTGATCTGATCCAGCACTTCCCGTAACCCTGCTTCATTGTGGCCGGTATCACAAATGGTAAGCGGAACCCTCGAAAGAATTTGCCATCGTCCGGCAAGACCGGTATTATCAATAACATTAAGAATCCCTTTCCGGATATCTTCTGCGGAAACAGGTCCAACGTATGAGGAAAGCACTTCGCAGGCTGCACAAACCGTGATGATGTTTTTCTTCTGGTAATTTCCACCCAGGGGTGATTCAAGATTGGAAAGATAAATTGTGTGGTTCCGGAAGATATCAAGGTACATCTTTCCTGTGCCGGCTTTCCATGTACTGCTTTTCCCGGCCGTGAATTCAGCATCTGCAAATACAATATCCGACTGTTCTTTCCTTGCTTTCTCAATGAATACATGCCGGATGTCTTCCTTGGTTTCGCCGATCACAACTGGAATGCCAGGTTTAATGATACCAGCCTTTTCCTTAGCGATCTTTTCCAGTGTATCCCCGAGAAATTGCATGTGATCAAAACTGATGTTGGTGATAACCGACAGGAGGGGAGTGATAATATTTGTTGAATCCAGCCTTCCTCCCAATCCGACTTCAATGATCGCGATATCTATTTTTTCTTCCCTGAAATGATCAAAAGCCAGGCCCACGGTCATCTCGAAAAAGGAAGGCTGGATCTTCTCAAATTCCGGTTTGTACTTTTCAACAAAACTGATAACTTTTTCTTCGGGGATCTTGATTCCATTTATCCGGATGCGTTCCCTGAAATCGGTTAAATGGGGAGAGGTATACAGGCCGGTTTTAAATCCTTTGTCCTGCAGGATGGATGCAAGCATATGGGAAGTTGATCCTTTTCCATTGGTTCCGGCAATATGAACAGACCGAAAGGCATGCTGGGGGTTTCCTAAAAGATTGCAGATCGCCCATGTGTTGTTGAGGTCTCCCTTATAGGCCGCTGCCCCGATCCGATGATACATCGGTAGTTGGACATACAGATAGTCGAGCGTTTCTTTATAGGTCATTTGTTCATCATTCAGGAAATGCCAGGTAAATTGCTCCACCTATATTGTCGTGACTGGCGCCGGTACAGGATTTCAGGCAGTTGATCTCTGCTCTCCAACGAAGAACCCCGAGAAAAGCAAAGATCAGGGCTTCCTTAAAATTGATAGTGAGGGGATCAGGCAGGACGAGGGTCAGTTGAGTCTTCTCATGGATCTTTTCTATAAGAAAACCGTTAAATGCTCCTCCGCCGGTGATCAGCAGGGTAGAGGTATCTGTGTTCCCGACAACCCTGGCAACCTGGCCCGCGATGTGTTCCACGAAGGTCCGGAGTTTATCTTCAACCGGAATATCAAACCGTTTCAGAACAGGGTGGACCTCCGAAAGAACCCATTCTTTGCCAAGCGATTTTGGCGGCTGCCGGTGATAAAACTCCAGTTCATTTAATGCTTCCAGCAAAGGTTGATGAAGAATTCCCTGCTGGGCCAACTCCCCGTTTTGATCATAATCTTTATGAAGAAAAGAGGCAAGATAATTCAGGATGATATTTGCCGGGCAGATATCAAATGCGATACGACTCCCGGATTCTTCATATGAGATATTCGCAAACCCGCCCAGGTTGAGGCAATAGGTGTACTTATCAAACAGAAGTTGATCTCCGGCAGGGACCAGCGGGGCGCCTTGTCCTCCCAACGCAATATCTGTCGACCGGAAGTCACATACGACGGGAACCCCAGTCTCAGCAGCGATGGCAGATCCTTTCCCGATCTGGTATGTAAATTTATTGCTGGGCTGGTGGAAGATCGTATGGCCGTGAGAAGCAATGAAATCAGGCTTCAGATTGGAATCCAGAAGGAACCTCTTCGTAATCTGTCCAAGGTATTGCCCATATTCCGAATCTGTTTTCACAAACTCAAGCGCACCAAGGTTTTCAAGATCCGAAAGGCGGGTCCTCCAATTATTGGAATAGGGAATAGTTACTGCCTTCTCAATCGTATAAATCCATTTTCCCTCCTCTGAGGTGAAGGTGCAGAATGCAATGTCAACCCCATCCAGGGAGGTGCCCGACATTAATCCTATTACCGAATAGGAGTCTTTATTTTTTCTTGAAGGATCCACGGATTTTTAAAATGAAATTTGTGAATTTTTTAAAGAAGATCTGCAAGCTTTTCAAGTTTTATTCCTCTCGACCCCTTTATTAGTATTGTAGCATCGGTTAACCGGTGATAATCCAGCCATATCCGGGCGAGTTCGCTGTCCTGAAAGCACAACCATTCTCTTTTCGTATTCAGCCTGGTAAAAACCGGCCCTACCAGATAGACCTCAGTAAACCCGAGTTTTTCAGCCAGTTCCAGTATATGTTTGTGTTCTTTGTCGCATTCGTCGCCCAGTTCAAGCATATCACCCAGGATAAGTACCTTCCTTGCATTAGTAGATCCGGAAAAATCCTGTAATGCCAGTTCCATACTGCTGGGATTGGCATTGTACATATCGAGGATCAGGAGGTTGGATTGGGTTTGAAGAACCTGTGAACGGTTGTTCATGGGCTGATAAGATTCAATGGCCTCTTTAATTTTTTCGGGTGCTACACCGAAAAAATTCCCGATACAGGCAGCTGCAATGATATTTTCGGTATTGTATCGCCCAAAAAGTTTCGACGAAAGTATAATCTCTTTACCGTCAATTTTTATTCCCATCTTCAGGTAAGGATCCTCCGGATAGGTTTGCTCGTCAATGCTGGTTGTTTGTATGGTCCCGTATGGGATGACTTTCATTCCAGCTGTATGTTGAACAAGCAAAGGATTCCCGGTATTCACAAATGCAATTCCCTGGCGGGGTTTCAGGAAACGGTAAAGTTCGGTCTTTGTGTTTATCACGCCTTCATATCCTCCAAATCCTTCGAGGTGGGCTTTCCCGATATTGGTGATGATGCCGTGGGTGGGTTCGGCGATCCTGCAGAGAAGATCAATCTCACCGGGATGGTTGGCGCCTATTTCCACGATGGCAATCTCCGTTACGGGTCTGAGCTTTAGAAGGGTCAACGGTACCCCGATATGGTTATTCAGGTTTCCTGTTGTTGCCAGTGTCTGGTATTTTTTAGAAAGAACAGCCTGAATAAGTTCTTTGGTAGTGGTTTTTCCATTTGTGCCGGTAATGGCAAGAACAGGAATCCGGAACTGGTTCCGGTGGTAATTTGCGAGTTGCTGTAATGAGGCAAGGACATTCTCCATAACGATACAGCGGTCATCAACACGGTAACGGGGATCATCGATGATGGCGAATGAAGCTCCCTTATCAATGGCATATCCGGCAAATTCATTCCCGTTAAAATGATCTCCTTTCAGTCCAAAGAAAAGAGCGCCTTCCGGTATCTGCCTGCTGTCGGTAGATATTTCAGGGTGTTGCAGGAACAGGCTGTATAAATTTTCAATGGTCATCAGGATCTGTAGGGAATTAGATATTTTACAAAGTAAATAAAAAACCCCGTTTCCTTTTCGAAACGGGGTCCAATTAATTTCGTTTTTGTTTTATTTCCCGGGGATAGAACCTCCAACACGGGTCATTGCGCAACGGAACCCGATGCAATCGGAAGCATCATCCTGGTCGAGGAACCTGCGGGTGCTGGGACTCAGGTAATAAGCCCCGTCTTTCCAGTTGCCGCCTTTGTAAACCCTGACATGGTCTGTTACAAGAGAGGTTTTTCCGTATTCATACATCAGATTTGTAGAGGAAGTGTCCTTTGGGGGATTTTTCCAGTCAACACCGATATTGGATGCATAATCGCCATCGAGATAATTGATGTTATCTGCAGCACGGTAATTTTTACGGTTGATGGCTTCTACCGTTGTAACATCACGGTATTTCAGATGACCAAGACTGTCTTTCTGAGCAGTAAACCCTTCCGCATCACGAACCTGGGTTTTAAAAGTATTTCCACGGAAAGGACGCAAGTCGGAGTTTTCCATGGAATTCATAGGTCTGTAAACATCGAGGACCCATTCGCTGACGTTGCCGGCCATATTATAAAGCCCGTAATCATTGGGGAAGTAAGAAGCAGCAGGGGCGGGGATATCGGCACCGTCGTTCAGGTTGCCGGCAACACCCATGTAGTCGCCTTTAGCCCTGCGGAAGTTATCCATGAAACCACCGTAATACCTGGATTCGCTGGTACGAACATAACTACCGTTCCAGGGATAATTTTTCCGTTCTACCACTCTTTCGTAGAGGGTATTTCCGATAAGTCCGAGTGCAGCAAATTCCCATTCTGCTTCGGTCGGGAGCCTGTATTTTGGGAGCAAAAGTCCGTCTTCCATCTTTACTTTACGGGTTCCTGTACCATTCGGGTTCAGGTCAGGTAAGGGTTTGTCGACAAGACCTTCATATTGTCCTGCAAGGTAGGATTCGGTATTGAAATTATTTTCATCTTTCTGGGAAGGATCCATCGAAAGAATTCCTTTCCGTATCAGCAGGTTTTCATTGACCCTGTCTGTTCTCCACGCGCAATAATCACCGGCTTGTACCCAGCTGACTCCAACCACGGGATAATTCCGGTAGGCCGGATGCCGGAAGTAGTACTCAACAAGCGGCTCATTGTAAGCCAGCTTGTCGCGCCATACCAACGTATCCGGCAATGCTTTGCGGTATACGCCCGGGTAATCGGTACCGTATACATGATTCAGCCAGTAGAGGTACTCCAGGTAATCAAGGTTCCTTACCTCGGTCTGATCCATGTAATAACTTGAAACGGTTACTCTCCTGGGTTGGTTATCCCAATCGAACATCACGTCATCCTGGGTTTGACCCATGGCGAAAGTACCGCCTTCAATAAATACTAACCCCGGTCCTGTTTGTTGTTCAGCAAAAGCCCGGACTTCAAATCCTCCGTTTTTAGGGTTGTTGTAATCCCATCCGGTGGTCTTTGACATTTCTTTTTTACAGGAACCGAGCAATATGAGGACAAATGCCATCATAAGTGCGGGAAGATGTTTATTGAATTTCATCATTGAAAGATTTTTATAAATAACTAAAATCTGGGGCATTTTATTGCCCGAATGTGTCTTCTTTTTTCAATACAGGGGAATTGCCAGGACGCGGAACCTTCGTAAGCCCCGCCAGTGGCGCCTTTTAGCTTTGAAATGGTCGCGTCATAGCTGATCCCGAAACGAAAGCTTTTGTAATGAACTCCCAATAACGGGATCAATGCATCGGCATTTTCAAAGTTGTGCCTGAACCATACCCCGATGATCAAAGGATCGATGGTAAGGTAGGCCCCGACATTCAACTGGTGAAAATTGAATTGTTGCTGGTAAAGAATATTCGGAGAAATACTGAATTCCCGGTCTTCCTCATACCCGCCTTCTTTCAGATTGATCACTCCACCTGCATGCACGGTGAACTTCATTTCGAGAGCAGTGGCATTGTTGTTATAAAAACCGAACCTGGGCTGTGAGAGATGCGAAACCGAAATACCTCCATAATACTTCTCGTCATACCCAAGCATAATACCCGCTGCAAAATCAGGGGCTCCAATCGTTGGATTGTCGGGTGGGTTCTCTTTGGTAGGTTGAATGACACCGAGTCGCGGATCGATCATGTCTTCAAATACAAGGTTATCCCATGATAAATGACGTTGGTAATACCCGGCCTGAACAGCGCCGCTGGCAGCAAGCTTGCTGGTGATATTGAATTTATAAGCGTAGATAAGGCTGATTTCGGTGGTATTTAATTTTCCTCCACCTGTCCTGTCGGCAGTCACCAATAAGCCTACACCTCCATGGATGGCATCCACGTATTGATCGTAAGCTGCATTATACGTAACATAAGCGCCACCAATAGACGGCCACTGATCACGGAAATTGCCAATCGCCCTTGGGCATATTGTTGCCCCGGCAAGAGCTGGATTCAGATACAGCGGATTGGCATAAAACTGTGAAAATTCCGGATCCTGTGGATAGCCCATTTTCATAAAAGAAATCAACGCCAAAATTGTGATAATAAATGACTTATTGGCCATGGGTTTTTATATAACCCTAATTAATTTTAGGTTACAATATTACGAATATTTTTTAAAATACCTTCCGGTGATAAATTTAATTGCTAAATAAGTTGTACACATCGACAATAATAAAAACCCGGAACCGTTTATTTTTACACGTACAAATCCCAAATAAAGCTCCTGTCAGATGACAAGCACTTTAGCGGAGGATATGTTTGGAAGGAGCTGGGTTATTGACAAAATCTGATATCTGTTGACATGATTACTTTTTTTCCTTTCAGAAACAGGCCATTTTTCTCCAAAATGGTTTTCGCATCGATATTAATCAGTTGTTCATTATTACAAGGATATTCGCAACCTGTACGTCAGCACCGGAACCTGACATGGTTTCCGTTGAACAAAATGGAGATCGGTCCGGGTGATTCCATACGGATTCTCAGTTTCAGGGGGGCTGCCAGCCAGGCTGAGGTTCATGGTTTCCTGCCTGTGTTTCTGGAGATGTTTCCATTGCATTCTCCGGAGGATCAGGCAATCAGCATTTCCATCCAAAATCCCGTTTACCAGGAAATCAGTAAAGCTGAGCTTTCCGGGATGAGAGACCTGGATAAAATTCCACGCTCAATCGTTCCTGAAAATTCCATTGCGGAGCAGCGAAAAAATGCATTTCTTTCCATTTCTTTTGTTCCCATTCGCAAAAATCCTGAAAAAGGAACCTTCGAAAAACTCCTTTCCTTCGACTTAGTCTATGAAATACAAAAGAATTCCGAAACTTCCCTGAAAAAACCCACACGGGTATACGCTGCTCATTCTGCACTCAGTACCGGCGCATGGTTTAAAATGTCAATTCCTTTATCCGGGATTTATATCATCCAGGCGAAAGATTTGAAGAAAATCGACCCTGCCTTTTCAACCGTTAATCCCGGCACTATACAGATCTTCGGTAATGACGGTGGAATGCTTCCGGAAGCCAATGCAACACCAAGGATCGATGACCTGCGGGAACTTTCTATTCAGGTTGTTGGAACAGATCCGACAAAGTTGAATGATAACGATTACATTATTTTTTATGCAAAAGGGCCGGATACCTGGCAGTACAATAAAACCGACCAACTCTTTCATCATCAGAAAAACCTCTATTCCAATTATTCCTGTTGCTTTCTTACCTATGGGCAGGCTACTGGAAAGCGTGTGGTTGCCGAACCTTCTGTAACTGAAACGCCAACCATAAAAATCAGCCGTTTTAACGACTTTACTTTCTCCGAACCTGATGAAATCAATCTTATCAAGTCAGGAAGATCCTGGTATTCAAAAGACATGTTTGAACTTACCACAACACGTGATTATACATACAATTTTTCTGACATGGATGTCAACGTGCCGGTTTCCATCAGTGCAACCGTGGCAGCTCGTTGTACCGGTTCGTCAACATCCTTTGTCTTATATGCCAACGGTCAGCAGCTGGCAAACGCAAGCTTCCCGGTTGTTGGTACCGATTATACTAATATTTATGCATACGAACGTGTTCTGTCGTCGACCTATAAATCCTCCATTCCTTCTATCGACATCAAGCTGGATTATATCAGGCCTACTAACGATGGAACAGGCTATCTGAGAAGCCTGGAATTGAATTTCATGCACAAACTGGTATTATCAACCGGGCAAATGGCCTTCCGGTCAGTTCCAGGTTCGAATCCCGGCTGGATCAGCGAATTCGATCTGACCGCCGGAAGCCAGCCTGTGACGGTATGGGACGTCAGTGATCCGGCTGCCGTCAAATCGATCGGCACAAGCCAAAGCAACAACCTTGTCGTCTTCTCTACACATACTGACTCCCTCAGGGAATTCACAGCATTTGACGGTTCAGCCTTCTATTCGGTTCAATCATTCACAAAGATAGATACCCAGGACCTTCATAGTACCGGGAACCCTGATCTCGTGATCGTGACCCATCCTGACTTTATCAACCAGGCAAATACCCTGGCCAACTTTCATCAGCAACACGATAATATGAATGTATTGGTGACCACACCGGATAAGATCTACAATGAATTTTCATCAGGTGCACAGGACATCACCGCAATCCGTGATTTCATCAAAATGATCTATGATCGTTCGGGTAAATCTGCTCCAAGATATCTCCTGATGTTCGGCGATGCTTCTTATGATTATAAGGACCGTTTGGTGAGCAACACCAATTTTGTTCCCACTTATGAATCCGTCGAATCTCTGGACCCTATATACTCTTATGTAACGGATGATTATTTCGGTTTGATGGATGATAATGAAGGACAGGGAAGCCAAGGTGCGCTTGATATCGGAGTTGGACGGTTTCCTATACAAACGGCTGACCAGGCAGACGCCGTGGTGAAAAAGGTCATTCATTATAGTTCTAATTCTGATTCGGTGAAGAGCGATTGGCGGAACATGATCTGTTTTGTGGCAGATGACTGGGATGATCATTATCATGAGCAAATGGCCGATGGGATTGCTATCTACGATTCCGCTTATAACATAGATAAGATTTATCTTGGCGCATACGGCAGGATCTCAACCCCGGGAGGATTGCGTTATCCTGAAGTCAATGATGCCATCAACCGGCGTGTGGCAAAAGGAGCGCTGGTCATGAATTATATCGGGCATGGAGGTGTCCTTGGATGGGCTCATGCAAGGGTGCTTGAGATCCCCGCTATAAAATCGTGGTCAAACTTCGATAATATGCCTGTATTTCTTACGGCCACATGCGAATTCTCCTACTTCGATGACCCGGCTTTTATATCAGCAGGAGAAGATGTATTCCTGAATCCCGGCGGTGGAGGCATTGCTCTTTTAACAACTACACGTCCGACTTATGCCGATGGGAATGGTAGACTTGCTCAAGGGTTTTATAATCATGCATTTGTTAAAACCAATGGGAAATATCCGACATTAGGCGATCTGATCATGGATTCAAAGGTCGATGCCGGAGGTGACACAGGTGATGCGAATACCCGGAAATTCGTTCTCCTTGGAGATCCTGCATTACAGATGGCATATCCGCAACTTCATGTGTTTACCACATCCATTACTACGACAGCAGAACCCTCAGGAACTGATACCCTTAAAGCATTATCCACAGTGACCATCACCGGTGAGATCCGGGATAATAACGGAAACAAGGTCACCGGTTTTAACGGAACCGTAATTCCGACCGTTTATGATAAGGCCTCTGAAATTACAACAACACCTCTGCAGGGAGATTCTCCCTTTCAATTTTCAATAAGGAAAAATGTGATCTACAGAGGGAAGCTGGCTGTAACCGCGGGTCAGTTTTCATTTTCATTCATTGTTCCCAAGGATATTGCCTATAATTTCGGTACCGGAAAAATCAGTTATTATGCAAAGAGCAACGAAACTGACGCAAACGGTTATGATCTGAATATTATCGTTGGAGGTTATGACAATGGAGCCGGCCAGGATAATGAAGGACCGGCAATCCGGCTGTTTATGAATGATACCACATTTGTTTCCGGGGGAATAACTGACCAGAATCCGAAACTGATCGCTTTTTTATCGGATTCATCGGGAATCAATACCGTTGGAAATGGCATCGGCCATGACCTGACTGCTACGCTTGATGATGATACCAAATCCCTGGAGATCCTGAATGATTATTATGTAGCAGATCTCAATACCTTCAAACAGGGAGTAATTAACTATCCTTTCTTCGGATTGAGTGATGGTTTGCATACCGTTACCGTAAAAGTCTGGGATGTCTACAACAACTCTTCCGATGCCAGCATTGAGTTTATCGTTGTTTCCTCGGCACAGCTGTCACTTCAGCATCTCTTCAATTATCCGAACCCGTTTTTTGACAGGACAACATTCTCTTTTGAATACAACCAGCCGAACATGGAAATGATCGTACAGATCGATATTTATTCCCTTACGGGACAGAAGGTGAAAACCCTGCGTCAGCCGGTTTACTCCAATGGATTCAGGGATAATACTATTGAATGGGACGGGTCGGACGATCATGGAGCCCGGATCGGTTCCGGACTCTATGTTTATAATGTAAAAGTGACCTTGCCGGATGGTTCAACAACTCAAAAATCCTCCAAACTTATGGTAATTCGTTGAGAATGAAGGATCTGTCCGGAACAAGATTATGTGTAATTTTGAATGGAAATATACTAAAGATAAACACAGGTTGAATTTATCCTGAAACCATGAGAATCAAGCTCTTTATTATTGTTTTTTTACTTCCCATGATGTTGCTGGCGGGATATCCCCACAAAACACATTCTGTTTTGGAAAGTGGTAAATGGTTCAGGATTTCTCTGCAGAAAACCGGTATCTACCAGATCACATATGATGATTTTGTTTCCATGGGATTCGATCCTGCTACGATTGATCCTTCGAAGATCGCAGTTTATGGTAACGGAGGTGGCATGCTTCCTGAATCAAATGCAACAGGCCGCGCTGACGACCTGATTGAGAATGCCATAGTGGTTCAGGATGGAGGCGATGGGAAACTGGATCCGGGGGATTACATTCTCTTTTACGGAGAAGCGCCTGATAAATGGGTATTTAATTATCTCAACTACCAGTTTACCCACCAGAAGAACCTTTTTTCGGATTCAACCTTCTATTTCGTAACAATGGGTACCACTGCCGGGAAACGGGTAGAGCAGGTTCCTTCACTCACCGATACTGCGGATACTTACTCCCTGAAATTCACCGACTACGCATTTCATGATGTCGATTCCGTCAACCTTACCCAATCGGGAAAAACCTGGGTCGGAGAAATTTTTTCGGCTAATAAAAATACGCGCGACATTTCCTTTTCATTTCCTCAACTGGATTCTATGGTATCAGCCAGGGTGGTCACGCATGTTTTGGCAAAATCGACCCAGTCCAGTTTATTCCAGCTTTCGGATCACAAAAATTTTACCCAATCCATACATATTGCCGATCTTGACCCTCGAAGCGACCCTTTTGCAAAGGATAGCACGAAAACCAGTTTTCTGCTTGACCCGCATTCGCCGATAAATTTCACGCTGACCTATTCAATGAATGAACCCAATGCAAACGGCTGGCTTGATTATATCGAGCTGACCTGCCAGCGAAAGCTAACCTGGTCAGGTCCGCAGATGTCTTTCCGTGATCCAAACACCGTTAATAATCACATTTCTGAATTCCGGATGCCGGGAGCAAACTCTTCCGTTATTATCTGGGATGTGACAAAAACAGGCAACGCTACCCGGATCATTCCTGTTATGACCGGTTCATTATTGAAGTTCCGGGCAGTTACCGACAGCCTGAAAGAATTTATTGCTTTCGACGGATCTTCCTTTTACCCTGTCCACCTCTCGGGTCCGGTTGCCAACCAGGACCTTCACAGCCTGGATCCGGTTAACCTGGTTATCGTGACACATCCCTTATTCAGGGAACAGGCAGACAGCCTCGCTGAGTTCCACAGAACCCAAAATAACCTCACTGTAACCGTTGTGGACGTGAACCAGATTTTTACAGAATTCGGTTGCGGACAAAGGGATCTTACGGCGATCCGTGATTTTATGAAAATGCTTTATGATAAAGGCTATCCTGACAATTCACCACGGTATCTTTTATTATTCGGTGATGGAACCTATGATCCGAAAAACCGCATTACCGCCAACGATAATTTCATCCCTCCCTATGAATCCATCGAATACCTGTCAACCACCATGTCCTATGTTTCGGATGATTATTTCGGGATCATGGGCGATAATGAGGGGAATACGATGAACGGGTCGATCGAGATCGGCATCGGGCGGTTGCCGGTGAATACGGTTGATCAGGCACAAAATGTTATTAATAAAATCAGGAGGTATTCTTCGATCAACGATTCCACCCTGGCCGATTGGAAAAATACCATCACTTTTATTGCCGACGACCCGGATTCAAACCTTCATCTGATTCAGGCAGATCAGCTGGCTGATACCGTGAAAAGGAAATATCCTGTTTTTAATGTAAAAAAGATTTACAACGACGCATACCGGTTTACCTCCTCTCCCTCCGGATTGCGTTCACCCGATTGCGAAAAGGCCATAACCCAGGCTGTTATGGATGGAGCGGCAGTTATAAGTTATACCGGTCATGGAGGTGAAGACGGCTGGAGCGATACAAAGATCCTGACTGTAAAGGATATCAACAATTGGAACAATAACTTCCGCCTTCCTGTTTTTATCACGGCTACCTGCGAATTTGGCAGGTTCGACAATCCAAGCCGGCCTACCGGAGGGGAACTCGTAATTACCAAACCCGACGGAGGAGCCGTTGCCATTTTTACAACAACCCGGAAAGCCTTTGCCAGTGCCAATATTCAGCTCGCTGCATCTTTTTTCAGCTACCTTAAATCGGTTAATGGAGATGCCAACCAGAAAATGGGGGACCTGATCCGGATCGTTAAAAATAAAAACAACAACAATATCTATATCCGGAATTTTGACCTTCTGGGTGATCCTGCCCAGGATATTGCTTTTCCGGAGCAGCAGGTAGTCACTACTTTTATCAATGACCATCCTGCCGGCACGACTCCGGATACCTTGCTCGGTATGTCGAAAATTACCATCAAAGGTGAGATCCGGGATGAGCAGGGCAATAAAATGGGGAATTATTCCGGTCTTATTTTCCCGAAAGTATTTGATAAACCTGTAACCTACACCACCATTGGTAATACTGCTGCAAGTTATCCTCAGACATTTAAAGTGCAAGACCATTTACTTTTTTCAGGAAAGACTACGGTTACCAATGGAAATTTTGAATTCACCTTTATTGTCCCCAAAGGGATCGGACTTCAATTTGGAAATGGGAAAATAAGTTATTATTCCAGCAATCTTCAGACTGATGCCAATGGTTACTATTCAAATATCATCGTGGGGGGTGAGAATCCAACAGGAGATACGGTTGTAAACGGGCCCCGGATCTCACTTTATATGGATAATACCCATTTTATTTCAGGCGGCAGGACTGGCAGAAACCCGGTTTTGCTTGCATATCTAAAGGATCCTGCAGGGATCAACGGTTTTGACCTGGGGATTGGCCATGAAATTGTTGCTGTTCTGGATAACGATTATGCACATTCCATCGATCTTGTTGATTATTACGATCCGGATACCAACTCATATACATCCGGATCCCTTCATTATCCCTTTTCAAACCTGGCAACAGGGATTCATTCACTCCTCCTGAAAGCATGGAATGTATATGATATCTCGACCGAAAAGGAGATCTATTTTTGGGTTTCTGACCAACAGGTTCCCTCGGTTCAGCAGGTGAAGAACATTCCAAACCCTTTGCGGACAGACACCAAATTTGTGTTCTCTTCAATGAATATTACCGGTGATGTGAATGTTGAGATCTTTATTTATTCGTATACCGGTCAGCTGGTAAAAACGATCGAAAAGAAAATCAGTGAATCAGCAGGAGAGATCCAGGTTATTCCCTGGGATGGTAACGGGGAGAATGGGAGACCCCTGAGTAATGGTATCTATCCTTATCGTATTATTCTGCAAGGTTCGAACGGAAGTTTTGCCCAGGCTTCTCAAAAAATTGTTATTGTGAGATGACCCTTATCCGACCGCATTTTTTATGAACCCGGGCAATATCCGGAAAAAATATTCGTTATTATTGCTGACTCATTATTTTAACTTTTTAACACAACTTCGAATGCAACAAATGAAGATCCATTATTTTATTTTACTCGCCTGTATTCTCTTTACATCCAATGTATTTTCCCAACGAAACCCAATCACCACGGCAGTTCCGTTTCTGCTGATCGCTCCGGATGCCCGCGGCGGTTCCATGGGCGATGCAGGTGTGTCATCAACGCCGGATGTTTATTCCCTGTTCTGGAATCCTGCAAAATATGCTTTCTGCGAAAAAGACTTTGGAGTTGGGATCGGATATGTTCCCTGGTTACGCGGATTGGTAAATGATATTGGACTTGCTTCTATTGCCGGGTTCAAAAAGTTTGGAGACAGGCAAGCTGTTGCTTTGTCGCTCCGGTATTTTTCAATGGGGACTGTTACTTTTACGAATGATCAGGGAACGGAACTTGGCGACGTAAAGCCCAATGAATGGGCAATTGATGCTACCTATGCCAGGAAGTTTTCTCCATCGTTTTCCGGTGCGGTTGCCGGCCGTTTCATCTATTCGAACCTGGTTCCGGTTAAATACATCGAGAATGTACGGCCCGGTACCTCGGTTGCAGCAGATATTTCTTTGTATTATCATACGGAATTAGGAATCAAAGGCCTTACTGGATCCTGGTTCAGTTTCGGGTTGGATATTTCCAATATAGGATCAAAAATATCCTATAGCAGTTCTTCGATCACACGTGACTTTATCCCTACCAACCTTCGCCTGGGCCCATCCTTTACCATGGATATTGATGAATACAACAGGTTCACCATTATGATAGATTTTGATAAACTGCTTGTTCCTACTCCTCCCATTTATGCAACCGACACACTTGGAAACCCAATTCTTGGCGATATCGCCAAGGGGAAAGATCCGAATGTATCACCGATTACCGGGATGCTTCAGTCATTCTATGACGCTCCCGGCGGGTTTCAGGAAGAACTTCAGGAATGGACCATTTCACCTGCCGTTGAATACTGGTATAATAAATTATTTTCAATTCAGGCCGGTTATTTCTATGAAAATGTTAACAAAGGCGACCGTCAGTTTTTTACCATCGGCGCAGGGCTGCGATACAATGTGTTCGGCCTCGACTTTTCTTACCTGGTTCCTGTAAAACACAACAACCCTCTTCAGAATACGATGCAATTTACCCTGCTGTTTAACTTCGATAAAGCACAAGACAAGGATAAACAACAGTCCAAAGAATAGTTGACGAGCTGATGAACTCACGAGTTAAAAGTACCAATTAACAGCTCATCAACTCATCAGCTCATCCGCTCACCAACTCATCAGCTATGTTCCGTATTGGTTTCGGATTTGATACGCACAAACTGGAAATCAGCCATGAATTCTGGCTTGGCGGAATCCGGATCCCTCACGACAAAGGCGCTACCGGTCATTCCGATGCCGATGTACTCATCCATGCTATCTGTGATGCGCTTCTCGGAGCAGCCGGACTGCGTGATATCGGGACTCACTTTCCGGATACCTCTTCTGAATACAAAGGCATTGACAGTAAGATGCTGTTGAAGCGAACCCTGGCCCTGGTTTTGGAAAAAGGATATACCATCGGGAACCTGGATACGACCATCGTCCTCCAGAATCCCAAGATCAGCTCATATGTGCCGGAAATGATAAAAACGCTTGCTGAAGTCCTGAATATTGATGAATCCCGGATCTCTATAAAAGCCAAGACGAGCGAAAAGCTGGGATTTATCGGAAGAGAAGAAGGCCTTTCGGCTTATGCCATTATTTTATTACAGGAACCCTGATCCTTAATTCGCTATTGCTTTCTTCTTCTCAGTATAAAAAACAACAGAAAAATCATCGATCATTAACGGCTTCTTCCCGCTGTTCCAGATATAGATCTTCAAAAATTTTCCCGGAATCCTGAATTCAGGTAATGTCAGGGAGAACCTGCAATTCCTCCATACCCCAACCGGATTATCAGGAACATCATTGACAGGGAACCCATACCAATAATTCCAGGTCTGATCGATACTGTCCATGCTCAGGACAAACAATGCTTTGTCTGACGATCCTTTTATACTGTCGCGAATCCAGACACTTCCTTTTACATAAAATACCGCAGGGTAAGATGATAACACTTCGGGCTTAATCTCAAGTGTGGCACTATAAGGATGGAGGGAATCCAGATACCCGACAAACCTGCCCGAAAGCGCGTAAGGCACATTTATAAAAAAAGAGTGCTTCCAGCCATCTGAAACTTCATCAAATCCGGTCTGGTATAATTTGCAGGGATGAGTCATATCCATGGTATAACCGGGAATTTCATCATTTCCGCCAAGACACTTTTGGTAAACCGAATCGGTCTTAAGGAATACATACTGGAATTTTGCCTTGTTCATGCTGTAAGGATGGATGATATAATGGGTGAATTGCCAGGTCTGAAGAAGGTTTAAAGCCACAAATGGAAAGAGCAGAAGGATTACCAGCGTAGTACCTGTTTTGGTTTCTTTGTGGCTCAGTAAGATGGCCAGCAGGAGAGCATAGATACCGTAATAATCAATGAAAACCCTTGCCCCGAAACTGTCTCCATAATACCAGTTCCACCAGGATGCGATGATATAGGTGCTGAGGATGATGAAAAGGCCCACGCTGAAAAACCGGGTAAGATTACGGAATACCAGCCAGAGGCATCCCAGCAGGGCTAAAAAGATCAGCGGAGTATAGATGAAAAGCCCTTTACGGTAACTGAAGAGCACATTTCTTATTTGCGGATGCCCAAAGAGGAAGCCTTCATCCTTATATGACCAGATGAACCAGTGTCCGGTCTGGATGTGCCATAAGATAAACTGGATCGAAACCACGAGGGTGAAAGCTGCCAGGAAAAGAATAACAGCAGATTTCCTTTTTTGCAGAAACCCGGCCAGGGTCCGGGCTTCTTCTCCTTTATTGAAAAGGAATGGAAGCAAAATGATGACGATGCCATTCGTGGGCCGGATCAGCACCGTTAATCCAAGAAATAATCCTGCAAACGTAATGTACTTTAACCTGGGACTTTGAATTGCACGGCAACAATACCAAAGAAACCCGTTGATGGCAAAAAAGGAGTAACCATGCGACATGCAGGGTTGCCACATCGAATAATAAAAGAGATTCGTTCCCAGTAGAATGGTGACGATGATAATAGCTGACAGGATGGACTGAATTCTGAAATGCTGTAATATTTTCTTCAGATAACAGAGTCCGAGAAACAGGTAAAACAGCGCTCCCAATCCTGTAAAAAGCTGAAAAAAGAAAGAATACCCTGAAATTTCAATTCCCCCCGTCCAGGAAAAAAAGGTTGCAAGAAGAAAAAAAGGTAACAGCAGCAATGCTTCTCCTGCAAAGTACTTGTTCACTACCCTGTTGCCGGATTTCACGAGGTAACCCGGCTCATACCTGTTATACCCGAGGATCTTTTTTTCTCTTTCGGTCACCTTGTTGTATGTGACGTCATGATCGATCAGCAAAGCAGGTAAGTATGCATAATAACCAAGTCCATCACTGGAAATGATTAGTTTCCAGCCTGCAAGGTCACCGCGGAACAGGCGGTTGCTGGCAAAAAAAGCCAGCATAAGGCAAGCCAGGCAATACAGAACAATCTTAGGGTAATTCTGATGCTGCATTTTATTGAATGAATGGAACCGTTATTGTAAACCGGTTGAACATTCAAATGTAAAGAAATATTATAACTGGCGGAGACCCTCTGAAAAAAAATATTTACATTTACTTCCGTTATGCAGGGTATAATCCCCTGATGAGTTTTAACTTTCAATCTTTCACCCATGGAAACAACCGGTACTCCTGAAAACTATGTTGAGATAAAAGATCAAAAGATCGAACTGGAAGGCATCACGCTTCTTCACCTGAATGAAATCCGTAGATGGACCCAATTCCTTTCCATTCTCGGGTTTGTGGCAATCGGATTGCTCTTGTTTCTTGGAGTTATTTTGCTGGTAGTTACATTTTTCCGGCAACCTTTCCAGAATGACCAACTTGGGTTGATGGGTCCCTGGATGTGGATCTTTTATCTTCTTTTTGCGTTGATTTATTTTTTTCCGGTGCTGTACATGTACCAGTTTTCAAGGTATGCCAAGCAATCGCTGATGCAGATCGGGGCAGGAGGCTCTTCAGGTGAACTGATGGCGCAGGCAATCATGTACCTGAAGAAACATTTTCGTTACATCGGGATCTTTACTGTCGTTATCCTTGCCGTTTACCTGCTGGTGATCATCGGGGCAGTCATTATTCTTGCAATCAGGTAAGAAACTGCGGAAACTGATCGCTTCATTACCAGCCCCACCCCCTTCCCCTCCCCAATTGGGAAGGGGAAGGGCCATATTTTATCTTCATCTTTAACAATGGAAGCGTGAAAACTGCGTTATCTTAATACGATCGCCTATGCCCTGAATTTACCTTTGCATTCATATCCTAAACAGAGCAACGCCATGAAAAATAAAAATGGCCGTGGATCCCGCCCATTAATTCCCTATCGGAAGAACCTTGACCTGGTCATCTTCTTTATGCTTTTCTATTCTATTTCAGGCTTTTCACAGGAGAAACCAGCGCTTAATACAGCCAGGAACTGCAGCTATATGAAAGAAATTGAAAAAGAAATGATTGCCGAGATCAACCTTGTTCGCAGTGATCCTGCCGGGTATATCAAGTACCTTAGTTACAACCTTGAGCTGGCAAAACTGAACCTAGATCATTTCGGGAAGGGGAAGCGGAATTATACGCTATCGGTTCGGTATGAGAAAATAAATGGTGTTGAACAGAAAAGAAGAGTGGATACAGTCTGGTCCAATGAATATGAAGAGGAAGTTCATGCCATCGAAAGTTTGCTGAATGACCTGAAAAATTCTCCTCCCTTAGCCATATTGGAACCGGATAAAGGAATCTATGAAGCGGCGCGCAAGCATGGACTTGACCAGGACCGGCACAAATGGTTGTTGGGGCACCAGGGAAGTGACGGATCCTGGCCCTGGGAGCGAATCCGGAAATATTCACCCCTGATGATGACAGGAAATGAGAACCTTGCCGGAAGATACCCGGAACCTACTGCAAGGGACATCGTAATCCAACTGCTGATTGATTCGGGAATCCCGGAATACGGGCACCGTCATAACCTGCTCGATCCGAAATGGACCCATGTGGCATGTTATACCGGTGGACTCAAAGGGGAAATGTATCAATGGATCCAGGAGTTCGGGCAGCATAGGTAGAGCAGTGGTGCAGTGGTGAATTGGTGTTACGGCGAATAGTGATTGCTTCGGCATTTTATGCCGAAGCAATCCCCCCTTCTATCCAACGTCCTCAATGTCATTGCGAGGAGCGCAGCGACGAAACAACCCCAATAACCCACACATCCAGGATCTCGCATTCGACTTTACAAACTTTATCAGATCCCTCCTTCGTCGGGATTAATTTGACTAAACATTTTGTATCACTTCGTTCACAAAATGCTAGTCTCATTAACTTTACGAATTTTATAAACTTTCTCGTTTGGAGAAGTCAGTTCTTTTTTCTAATTTTGCCGTCCCTTTAAAAAATCTTAATCATTTAAAATCAAACAGATGTTGAACCAGTATGAAACCGTTTTCATTATGACTCCCGTTTTATCTGAAGAACAGATGAAGGAAACGGTTGAAAAGTATCAGAAATTTCTGATCGGCAAACAGGCGGAGATTGTCCACGAAGACAATTGGGGTTTGCGAAAGCTCGCCTATCCCATCCAAAAAAAATCAACCGGATTCTATCATTTGATCGAATTCAAATCCGAACCGGAGATAATCCGTGAATGGGAAGTAATATTCAAGCGGGATGAACGCATCCTGCGTTTTCTGACCGTTGCTCTTGAAAAACATGCTATCGCTTACAATGAAAAGAAGCGAAACAAGGCAAAAACAGAAAAACAAAAAGAAGAATAACTCAATTGTCGAACGTAAAAACGAAAAATAATGGCAACACAACAAGCCGGCGAAATAAAATACCTGACCCCGATTGCAGTTGATACTAAAAAGAAAAAGTACTGCCGGTTCAAAAAAAGTGGTATCAAGTATATCGATTACAAGGATGCAGATTTCCTTTTGAAATTTGTGAATGAACAAGGGAAAATCCTCCCCCGCAGAATCACCGGTACCTCAACCAAGTATCAGCGGAAAGTGGCACAGGCAATTAAAAGGGCACGACACTTAGCGTTAATGCCTTATGTAGCAGATCTTTTAAAATAGGGAGGAAAAATGGAAGTTATTTTAAAACAGGATGTTCCTAATCTGGGATATACCAACGAGAAAATAAATGTTAAACCGGGATATGCAAGAAACTTCCTGATCCCCCAGGGAATCGCGATTCTTGCTACGGAGACCAACAAGAAAATCCTGGCTGAAAATCTTAAGCAAAAAGCATTCAAGGAGGATAGAGTCAGGAATGAAGCAGAAGAACTTGCAGCGGGATTGAAGGATATTACCGTTAAAATTGGCGCCAAAGCTGCTGAATCGGGAAAGATCTTCGGAAGCGTAAATGCAATTCAGATCGCACAGGCATTAAAAGACCAGTTCAAGTTTGATATCGACCGCAAAAAAATTCATGTCGATGGAGAACATATTAAAGAATTGGGCACATACAAAGCCAGGATCATTCTTCATAAAGAGGTTCAGCTCGATATCAACTTTGAAGTTTTCGCCGAATAAGAAGATACATTATTGCTTTCCAGTAACCAGGTAAAACACATACATTCCCTGCAACAGAAAAAGTTCAGGGAAATCCATCGCCAGTTCCTGGCGGAAGGGTCGAAACTGGTCACAGAAATCCTTGAAAGCCCATACAAGGTTGTAGACGTTTATGCTCTTGCTGACTGGCTGAAACTCAATGAATCCATCCTCCATTTCAAAAATATTCCGTTCACAGAAATCTCAGAGAAGGAAATGGACAGGATCACAGCGCTCTCATCTCCCAGCCCGGCACTGGCAATCGTTGAAATGCCTGCGATACCGATCATTCCTGCACCTGCGATCCACGACCTCGTGCTGGCGCTCGATGATATCAGAGATCCCGGGAACCTGGGAACCATTATCAGGATCGCAGATTGGTTTGGAATAGAATCGATCATTTGCTCTGAAAACACCGTTGACCTTTACAACCCGAAGGTGATCCAGGCTACCATGGGATCGGTAGCACGGGTCAGTGTAGTTTATTGCAACCTTCCGGAATTTCTTTCTTCCCTGGATCCGGTAATTAAAATCTACGGTACATTCCCGGAAGGCGAAAACATCTATTCGATGAAACTGGATCCAAAGGGGATCATTCTTATCGGTAGCGAATCCTCCGGGATCTCACCGGAAGTCGTTTCAAAGGTTACGGATAAAATCAGCATTCCTTATTTTACAACGGCCACTGCCCGGGATCACGCAGAGTCGTTGAATGCTTCAGTTGCCACAGCTATTGTTTGTTCCGAATTCCGGAGAAGAAAAGGATAAACCGTACATTACAGATCATCATTAATTTTGATCTTATGAAGATCCTTAAGCCATTTTTTATAAGAAGCCTCGTTTTTCTTTCGTTTTTTCTAATTACGGGAATGAACCTGGCAATGGCCCAGGTCCCGGATACGCTTCCAAATGTCAACCGGGTTTATGGGAACATGATCAAAACAGTATTGCTTTACAAAGATGGATTTGAAATGTCGGCACCGGTGATAAATATCAGTTCGGGTGAACGTTTGAAACTTTCCTTTGATGAATTGGATTCTGACCTGAAACGGTTCCGTTATACTATCCGCCATTGTGAAGCAGACTGGACGACTTCTTCAGAGCTGATGATCCCGGATTATATCGAAGGGTTCCAGGATGATGCGATCAACGATTTTGGTTATTCCTATAATACGACCACGAATTTTACCCATTATTCCCTGGTGTTTCCAACTACAAACCTGCGACCGAAACTATCAGGTAATTATATAATTATTGTATACCTCGATGATCCTACCAATGTAGTGCTGACCTGGAGGTTCATGGTTGTGGAGAATACGGCCCTTTCGGTTGCCGGGAGTGCACACCAGGCGAACAATGTAACCGACCGGTTTACTCGGCAGCAGGTTGATTTTACGCTGGAATACAACGGGATGACGATCAATGACCCGGCACGGGAAATTAAAATCGTGATTACACAGAATGACCGCTGGGATAATGCGGTCAGGGGGCTTATGCCAAGGTTTGTCAGTGGATCGTCAATGGACTATAACGATGAGCCTCAAAGTATGTTCAACGGGGGAAATGAATTCCGTTCATTCGATATAAAAAGCCTGGTATACCAGACAGAACGGATCCGGAAGATCAATTATGATAAGAATGGATATAATGTGTATTTGCTGGATGATTTGCGGAGGACCTTTAAAAATTATATAACTGATAAAGAGATCAATGGCCGGAAGCTGATCAAGAATGAAGACCATGCCCAGAACAGCGACATTGAGGCCGATTATGCCCATGTTCACTTTTTCCTGCCATTTGAAGCGCCTTTAAACAATGGCCAGATCTATATCCTTGGCGCTCTGACTGATTGGCAGCTCAACGACAGCAGCCGGATGAATTATGATTTTCAGCGGAAAGGATATGAGAAGACGTTATTCGTAAAGCAGGGATACTACAATTATCTTTACGTCTTTAAAGACAACAGAACAGGCAGGTCGGACGAATCGCTCATTGAAGGAAATCACTGGGAAACAGAAAATGAATATACCATCTGGGTATATTATCATCCCACCGGGACCCAATACGACCGTTTGATCGCTGTACAGGACCTCAATACCCTCCATTAGAACGGATACCCGATCCCGAAGTTCCAGATAATGTCGGATAGCCCGAGTTTCCCTGCATACCAGTGGTTGTTCGACAAGTAGTAAGGAACCCTGATGGGAACAGCAGGGTCGAATCTTATGATGAAATAATCAAAATCAGCGCGGATCCCGATTCCGATATCGATTGCGATGTCAGGAATGAAATACTTTAGCAGGAATTTCCCGCCGGGGAGGTCCGGTGTTTCATGAAGAAGCCATACATTCCCTATGTCCATGAAAAATGCTGAACGTAAGTATTTGTAAACCGGGAAACGGTACTCAAGGTTCAATTGTAATTGCATATCGCCGGTCTGATCGAATGAATTACTGACCGTGTCATTATGATAGCGGCCCGGCCCCAGCGACCCCATCTTCCAGCCCCTGAGATCATTTGCCCCGCCGGCAAAAAATTCCTTTTCAAAAGGAAGGGAAGTAGAATTTCCGTATGGAATGCCGATACCTGCATAAAACCGTGTAACCAGTGAGTTGGTTTTGGTGAAAAAATGATAAAACCGCAGATCCAGGTCGGGACGAACAAATTGTGCATACTGAAGATTAAATAAAGTATAATAACCGGAAGAGGATCTTGGCGCTTTAAATATTTCATCAATGCCATAGAGGAGGTTTCCACCCGTTTCCAGGTTGGACCGGATGTAGAAAAAATCCTTGACATTGTTGACATCCTGCCCGTTATAGGTAAAAGTATATTTAAGCCCGGCGACAAGGTGATCGGTATATTGGTTTTTAAGTCTTTTGTCTGTAAGGCTATCAAGATGCGCCGTAAAGATCGAATCGGGGAAAATTTTCACAAGGGTGATTTCCACAGGATTGAGCACATGCTTTATCTTGTCTGTCTGGTTCCATGTATAGCCAAATGAGATATTGGATATATGACGATTATACTCCGGCCTTGTCTGAAAGTCGTACCCCAGGGAAATCGTGGTACGGGGCTTGAATGTCTTTGGAAGTCTTTCGGGCCTGACCGGGATCAGGAACTGGGGGAAGGTCAGACTTGTATTAACCCCTAATTCGATGGTATTAAACAGGGTTTTTGTTATTTCAGGGCCGATGTTGCCCTGCATCTGGGCTGCACCGGTGAGGTTGATCCTGAATAATTGGGCTCCCCTGAAGATATTCCGGTTCATATAATTTATGCTTCCCTGTACTCCGAAAGCCCCTGATGAGTTCGTGCCATCGGTGGAGATGGAAAAAGAGTGTAACGGAGCACGGGAAAGCAGGATCTTACAGTCGAGCTTATCGCGGCTTTGCGGCCCGGTTCCGGAAGCTTCGTGCATCTGGATATTCATATAATTGAATACCTGCAGCGATGCTAACTGTGAGTATGTCTGGTTTACGTCGCTGAGGTTAAACCAAGTCCCGCTTTTAATAAAGATCATCTGTGCAAGGGTCCTGGGTTTCAACCGGGATTTGTTCTTGAAAAGGAAATAGTAGGTATTATTTGTCGTGTCATGCCTCGAGGGTTTGAATGTGACCATAAGAGTGTCGTATCGGAGTGTATCCGACTGCAGCAGGCTGTATTCGGGGTAGATCAGGATTTTTCCAATGAGATAACGGGCATGTTTCGATTCGGTAAAAGTTCCCAGGTACTCGAGGGAAGGAATGACAGGGTTCCGGATTTCCATCGTAACATCCATTTTTTTGTTATTGAATGTGCTGTCAACCCGGTAGCGGATGTATAAATTGGAAAAATGATAATAACCGTGATTCTTGAGTGCATTGGTGATCCTGCTACGTTCCCCGTCAAGCAGGTAGGTATCGTAGTTATGACCAGCATGGATCAGGGTTTTTGCAGTATCAAGGAAAACAAATTCTACCAGTTGTGTATCGGCAATAGCATAACGGATGCTGCGAATAGTATAGGGGATGTTGGGCAGGATAAGATAAACGACTGTGGCTTTTCTCTTATGAAGGATGACGGAATCTTTGATGGTCGCATTAAAATATCCCTTATTTGCCAGGTAAAGTCCCATTTGCTTCTTTGCAATTATGGTAAGGTTTGAATCCAGCAATACAGGTGGTCTTCCCAGTTTGGTCCTCATCCATTTCTTAAACTTAGTATCATTTCCTTTTGAACCTGCATTGAAGAATGCGATGTTGGCCCTGAAGAGGCCGAATAATTTAGAATTCGGCTCCTGCTGAAGATATCCTGAAAGTTCATCTTTGGAAACTTTATTGGAAGCGATCCTGAACTTGTTCTTGATGAGCAGATGTTCATTCGGTGGAAGGTTCCGGGTTACATTACACCCGGCAAAAAAAAGTATTGCAAGGAACAGTAACAGGGTGCCGGTTGTATATCTTCTTCCCAAATGATTGTGATAAAAAGTAAAAAAACAAAAGTAATGAGAAAAATTAACAGTGAAGAAGAAGCAGGTAAGAATGAAGAATGAATGAAAATACTGTTTGTTGAGGTTGGGGTGGATAAAAAAGTTGCCTGTTATAGCGGCTTTGTCAACTGGCGGTTGTTACTGGATTCCCCGACTGCCGAGGGGACCCTCTGCTTGGTGATACAAAAAGTTATTCTATTGGATTTTACGGCAAGGATTATCCCGTTTGGCTTATCTGTTCCAATACATCGGGATTTACAATTGTTATGGACCGGCCTTTAAGGGCTATAATCCCTTCTGACTTGAATTTAATAAGAACCCTTGTCGCACTTTCCCTTGAAACCCCTATGAGGTCGGCAAATTCCTGACGTGAAAAGGGTAATTCAAACTGATTTGTTTCGTAAATGATTTTTGAAAAGTACAAGATCGCATCCGCAACACGTCCAAATATCTTCTTTTGTGACCGGTGCAGAAAACGATTAATGTTGTTTAAGCTATCCCGGCTCGTAGAAATAAGAATCTCATAAGCAAAATTTCCATTCTCACGAACAAGACTATTGAACTTATTTATATCAATATAACAGATTTTACAATCTTCAAGCGCTGCATAGGAATAATGGTTTATCCTGTCCCCAAATAAGGATGGTAATCCCAGGTAAGTATGCTCTTTTACAATTTGCAAAATTTGTTCCCTCTCTCCGGGATGTTCAATGTATTCCTTTGCCAGGCCGGTCTTCAGATAAATAATATGAGAAGTCAGCGAACCTTCATGCAAAATCACCTCTCCTTTTTTTAAAAAACTTTCCTGGCTGTTGGAAGCGACCAGCCCTAATTGTTTAGTATTAAGTACTGCTGCTGCGCAGGAAATGTCTTTACAGTCATGGCATGCATTCTCTGTTTTTATTATCCCGGAAATCATATCAAGTTGAATTGAATCAAAGAATTAATTGTCTTTGAGCATGCAAAGTTGCAAAAAAAACACATATTGGAATGTGATAAATATCACAAATTTTATACAAATGAACCACAAGTCCTTTTAGGATAAATCACATCCATTGATAGTAAGTATCACACTATATTGATCATATTCAATATTTAAGATGTTTAATTTTGTATATTCAAATCTCCTACTCAGATTGACTAAAAATGGAAAAGAAATGATAATAGCAATACCAACAGAAGATGGATTTACAATAAATCAGCATTTCACACCAAACAATGGTTTCCTGGTATCGATCATTCAATTTGGCGAAATTGTTAAGCAGGAAATGCGCTGGAATCTGAATCCTGGAATCCCGACATCAGAAGATGAATCTTATAAGACCCTTGCTGACTGCGATAAAGTAATAGTCAGAGAAATCGGATTGAATCAAAGCGATCTTCTGCAATTGCAGAAAATAGATGTCATAAAAACTGATGAAACGATGATTATGAAAGCCTTGATGCAATATATGAGGACGGTCATGCAGAAAGAATCGGATACATGTTGTTGCCCTTGATAAAAAGAAAATATTTTCCGGCTCCATTTCATCATTTCTCAATTTATCTGATTCTGACGCATCGATGCTGACACTCCTAAAAGATCTCAACCAGCCAACAACAATCGGGGACATAATGGACCTTGAAAAATACTTCAAGGTGTTCCGGGAAAATACGATTGGTTACAGGCATTCTTACCAGACCCCTTATGGCCTGAAAATAATGCTCTATGCTGATTGGATCGCCAGCGGCAGGTTATATCTTCCGATAGAAAAAACAATAATAAATTCAATCGGACCCTTCATCGGGAATACACATACCGAAACCAGTGAAAATGGTAAATTGATGACGCGGGCTTATCAGCTGGCACATCAGAAGATCAAAGATCACGTGGGTGCGACAAGCGGAGATGTTATTCTTACAACAGGTTTTGGAATGACCGGAGCAATAGTGAAATTTCAACGTATTCTGGGAATGAAGGTATGTGGCGAAATTTCACATCATAAATGCCTTAAGGAATCTGAAAAGCCAGTTGTTTTTGTAACCCACATGGAACACCATTCGAACCAGACGACCTGGTATGAGACTTCTGCAGACGTTGTCGTCATTGAACCCGGAAAGGACTTGCTGGTAGATCTTAATAAACTCGAAAAAGCATTAATAAAATATAAGGATCGGAAGAAAAAGATTGGCTCTTTTACTGCTTGTTCGAATGTCACCGGTATCCGGACACCGTATCATGAAATGGCCCGGTTGATGCATGAATATGGCGGATTAGCTTTTATTGATTTTGCTGCTTCCGCGCCTTACGATGAAATTAATATGCATCCGGAGGATCCTTTTGAAAAGCTCGATGCGCTATTCTTTTCACCTCATAAATTCCTTGGAGGACCCGGAGCATCGGGTGTTTTAGTATTTGATTCTTCTTTATATAATAATAAAACACCTGACCAGCCGGGAGGAGGAACGGTTGATTGGACAAATCCTTGGGGTGAGTATAAATATATTGATAACATTGAAATTCGTGAAGACGGTGGTACTCCCGGGTTTCTTCAGGCGATAAGAACAGCACTATCCCTGGAATTGAAAAATCAAATGGGCATTGTGAAAATGCACCAGCGTGAAAAGGAACTTGTCGCGCTTGCTTTTTCAGAGTTACATAAGGTTCCCGGCATACATATATTGGCTGACACTGTTGAGGACAGACTAGGGATTATTTCCTTTTACATCGATAGAATTCATTACAATCTTATTGTCAAACTTCTCAGTGACCGGTTTGGAGTGCAGGTGAGAGGTGGGTGCGTATGTGCAGGAACTTATGGACACTATTTGCTCCATGTGGGTTATAATCAATCAAAAGAGATCACCAATAAGATCAATCTGGGAGATTTATCAGAAAAACCCGGATGGGTAAGACTTTCCATTCATCCGACCATGAAAGATGATGAATTGCATTATATCACTGACGCTTTAAAACAGATCCAAAAAAATCATATAAAATGGCAGAATGACTACAATTATCACAAGAATACCAATGAGTTCACGCATTACCAGCGTGTCGATGATTCCATAAATGTTGAATCCTGGTTCAATTTTTAAATTGTGATTATTATCACAATCATTTGTGATAACGTTCACATCAATTTCATCTTTTCTCACACTTTACTAAATTATCTTTGCCGGTAAATACATATACGTATATACATATAAACCTTTGTAATATGAACATCGAACTTGATAAACAACTTCAGGAACTAAAAGAAAGAGTTCTGGGGCTGGAGAAAGGCACAAAAGACCAGTTATCCATGGTCGTTTTTTCGGGCGATCTGGATAAAATTCTCGCCGCAATGATCATCGCAACCGGGGCTGCTGCTTATGATATGAAAGTCAAGCTCTTCTTCACTTTCTGGGCGATCTCCGCTTTGCGTGATCCAAAGAAAAACGGGAAGGGGAAAAACTTAATGGAAAAAATGTTTGGCATGATGTTACCCAGGGGTGCAGGGAAAGTAAAGTTATCCAATATGAATATGTGTGGCATGGGTACCTCAATGATCAAAGGAATCATGAAAAAACATAAAGTTGCCTTCCTCCCCGAGATGTTTAAAACCGCGGGAGAACTCGGGATTGAAATCAATATTTGTGAGATGTCAATGAATCTTATGGGTTTCAAGAAAGAAGAAATGATCGACTATCCGGGTATGACAGTCTGCGGAGTGGCAACCTTCCTTTCGGATGCCCAGGAAAGTAAAATTCAATTATTTATATAAAATAAAACCATATAAAATGACTACTGAAGAACTGAAAAACCTGAAACCGAACTCTATTGTAGATGCCCGTGGAACTGCCTGCCCGGGACCCTTATTGGCAGCCAAAAAAGGAATCGGTGAAATCAACTCCGGCGAGATTATGGAGATTTATTCCTCTGATGAAGGAACGAAAAACGATATTCCGAAATGGTGTCAGAAGATGACTCATGAATTTCTTGGAATCGTTGAAGAAGACAGCTATTCAAGATTATTCCTGAAGAAAGCATAAAAAACTGATTCTTTAAGGTAACACGCATCTTTTAACTTACATATTATCTTCTTTTTACTTGAATTTGGGACCTTAAAGAACCAGGTCTCAGTAAGAGTTATTGTCTGAATGAAACTATAAATAATATTCTATCATGGAAACCAAAAACATCCGACCCAAAATACTTGTTTTTTCCACGGATAAAATCTCAGACCCGGGTATCGACCAGGCAGGACTGAGAAAAATTCACTATTCACCGGCGGTATATGTTATCAGCCTGCCCTGTTCCTCGGGGATCAAGCCCCGTTGGATCCTTCATGCTTTCAAACAAGGATTTGACGGAGTTTTTATTGCAGCTGACGGACATGAATGTTCCTACAGTCCGAGGTGTCCGGAACTGACCAACCAGATCATTGAAGAATCACAGCGCCTGATGAAAGAAAACGGTATAAACCCAAAACGAATCCGGATGGCTGCAATTTGTTCAGTCTGCGCTGAACCCTTTGCAAGTCATATGGCAAATTTTACAAAAATCTTAGCTGAACTGGCATGACAAAAGAAAACCAAACTTATGATACCCTTGTAATTGGTGGTGGAATTGCCGGACAGGAAGCGGCATTGAACCTTGCCAACATGGATTATAAAGTATTGCTGGTGGAAAAAGGACTATCGATCGGTGGAAAGATGATCCAGTTGAGCAAAGTGTTCCCCACACTCGATTGTGCGGCCTGCATAACCACTCCAAAGATGTCAGAAACAGCCCGGCATCAGAATATCACCCTCATGCTGAACAGTGATATTGAAAGTATTCATAAACAAAACGGGCATTTTGAGATTAATGTTGCAAAACATCCCCGGTACGTAATTCCTGAAACGTGTACAGGATGCCAGGAATGTGAACAAGCCTGTCCGGAAGTGAGAAAAGATGAATACAACATGAATCTGGCAGGAAGAAAAGTTGCTTACATACCATTCAGCCTGGCAAATCCAAGGATTGCCGTGATCGACAGACAAGATACCTCAGCTCCATGTATCGCTGCATGTCCGGGAGGAGTAAAGCCTTACGGATACATTACGCTGGTAAGAAACGGGCAGTATGAGGAAGCCATGAAATTGCACATGGAGGATGCACCCATTCCCGGAAGCCTTGGCAGAGCCTGCTATGCACCATGCGAAGGAGAATGCACGCGGGGCAGCCTGGAAGCGCCGGTCGATATCCGCCGGATAAAAAGGTTTTTTGCAGAAGACTATTACTCAAAACACCCTGAACCGCCTGCTGTTATTATTGAAAAGAAATCCGGTAAACGCGTGGCTATTGTCGGATCCGGGCCGGCAGGTCTCACTGCAGCCTATTTTCTTGCATTAAAAGGCCACCAGGTAAAAATTTTTGAGGCAGCCCCGGAATTAGGAGGAATGTTAAAACTGACACTTCCGGAATACCGGTTGCCGAATAGTATTGTTGACAGGGATATTCAAAACATTCTATCGCTGGGAGTCGAATACGAGGTTAATCGAAAGATTACGCATCTTGCAGAGCTTAAAAAAGAGGGTTTTGATACTGTTTTCGTTTCGGTAGGTACCCATGAAACTACTTCCATGAAAATCGAAGGATCCAACCTGAAAGGTATCGTCTCCTGCCTGGATTTTCTTCGTGAATCCAAAATCGGGAAGAAAACCGATCTGACGGGTAAAAAAGTGATGGTGATCGGTGGCGGGAATACAGCAATGGATGCTTCACGTACTGCTATCCGGCTCGGCGCTTCATCGGTAAAAATAATTTACCGCAGAAGCCGCGAAGAGATGCCTGCCTGGAAAGTTGAATTGCAGGAAGCGATAGAAGAGGGTGTAAAAATCAATGTGCTTTGTAATCCTGTGAAATTAATTGGAGAAAACGGAATCATTAAAAAAGCCGAACTGATCCGGATGAAATTAGGCGAACCGGATGAAAGCGGCAGAAAAAGCCCTGTCGGGATCAAAGGCTCGGAATATTATGAAGAGGTTGACTTTGTTATTGAAGCCATCGGATTGCAGCCAACCACTTCCATCTTCAAAAACGAACTGGAACTTGCCAAAAATGGCCGGATTAAGGTCAACGTAAAAACACTCCAGACTTCCACTCCATGGATCTTCGCAGGAGGGGATTCTGTGACCGGATCATCCACAATCATTGAAGCTGTTGGCCAGGGGAAAAAGGCTGCTCTCTATATCGACAAATACCTTAGTAGTGAAAACCCGGAAGATTTTGAATTCGGGGATAAGCTGGCAGCTATTGATAAAAAAATGATCCTTGGCAGAGAAAATATTTTACACCGTCCCAAAATGGATGATAATTTAAGACCTGTGGCTGATAGAATCAGGGATTTTGAAGATATTGAGCTGACCTTTACAGAAGAGCAGGTAATACAAAGCACTGAACGGTGCCTTGACTGCAGCAATTGCCGTGAATGTCATCAGTGCATTACGGCCTGTCCTGCCAATGCCATTGATTTCTCACAAAAAGTAGAGAAAATATCAACAAAAGCAAGCAGCATCATTGTTTCCTCCGGATTTCATCTGTTCAACCCGGATGGGAAACCTCAATATGGTTCGGCAAAGTATGCCAATGTGGTTGATTCACTGCAGATGGACAGGCTGATCGCACCAACACGACCCTATAACAACGTCTTACGTCCAGGGGATGGGAAGGTGCCGGGGAATATTGCCTATGTCCTTTGCACCGGTTCACGTGATTCAAGTCTTGAAAACTACCGTTCCTGCAACATGTCCTCTGCCAACAACCCAATCTGTTCTCAGATCTGTTGCATGTATTCTATCAAACAGGCCCAGTTACTTATGGGTGCCTTGCCAATGGCTGATATTACCATCTATTATATGGATATCCGGGCTTTCGGAAAAGGGTACGAGGAGTTTTACCAGCAGTCAAAATCGATGGGAGTCAGTTTTGTGAAAGGGAAAATTGCCAGGATCAGGGAAAAAGAGGATAAAAGCGGGGATCTGACCCTTCGGTTCGAAAATATCGAAACCGGGCAGGTAAAAGAGGTCTCGCATGACCTGGTCGTTTTATCTGTGGGTGTTCAGCCCAATAATGAGATCGTAAAAGCCTTTAAAAATGCTCCTCTCGGACTCGATGAATTCAGTTTCATTAAACAGGTTGATGTTTTAACGAATCCTGCAAGAACAACTATCGAAGGAGTCTTTGTGGCCGGCACAGCCGCCGGTCCCATGGATATTCCTGATTCAATATTATCAGCCGGTTGTGCTGCTTCGGAAGTTGCTGCTTATTTGAATGTTAAATAGCCCCTCCCCAACTCTCCCCAAACGGGGAGGGATAGGATAAAGGATTATAAAATAAAACATGGAAAAGAATCTAAAAAAAGAACGGATTGGAGTCTACATTTGCCATTGCGGCGGAAATATTTCTGACTATGTTGATGTAGCCCAGATCAAAGATATCGTAAAAAAAGAAGAGGGTGTTATCGTATCAAAAAATGTCATGTTTGCTTGTGCAGACTCCAACCAGAAGGAGATGGTCAAAGATATTGAAGATGAAAAGCTGGATGCGATCGTAGTGGCATCCTGCTCCCCAAAACTTCATCTTCATACTTTCAGGAATGTCGCATTGCGGGGCGGGATCAATCCTTATAATTATACCCAGGTCAACATCCGTGAACAATGTTCATGGGCACATTCCGACACTCCAAAAGAAGCTAGTGAAAAGGCGGCAGGACTTATCCGGGCGGGAATAAAGAAAGTATCTTTTTCAGAAGCCCTCGAAAATATCGAAGTTTCATCCACCCGGGCGGTTGTCGTCATTGGGGGTGGTGTTTCCGGAATGCGTGCCGCCATTGACCTTGCTAAAATGGGAAACCAGGTATACCTGATTGAAAAGGAAAAAACTCTTGGAGGGCATGTTGCAAAATGGCACGAACTTTATATCACAAACCAGACCGGAAAGAACATTATTCATAGTCTTCAGAATGAAATTAAAAAGTTGACAAATATTACCGTTTTTACACTTGCATCTGTCGACAAAGTCTCCGGCAGCATAGGCAATTTCATAGTCAATGTTAAAATAGGCTCTGAAATCCTGAATCTGAAAGCAGGAGCTATCCTTGTCGCTACAGGGTTTGATTCGTATGTGCCAAAAGAAGGTGAATTCGGTTACAAAAACTATCCGTATGTCATAACGCTTCCTGAATTCAGGGAACTGATCGATAACAGCAAAGAAACCCTGGTCTACAATAACCGTAAGGTTAACAGCATTGCATACATCTATTGCGTAGGAATGAGGCAGACCAAGGGTGAGAATAAATATTGTTCCCGGGTTTGTTGTACCACGGCTATTCATAATTCTTTGCTTCTTCATGAAAAATTCAGGAATATCCAGGCATATCATCTTTACCGTGATATACGGACTTATGGTAAACAAGAAATTCTGTATGAGCGTTCATCAAAGAACGGAGATATTTACCTGAAATATGAAGAAAAAAGTCCGCCTGTTGTAGAAAATCTGGGGAATAAACTTCTGGTAAAAGTTAAAGACGAACTTACAAAACGCCAGGACATGGAACTGGAAGCTGACCTTGTTGTTCTGGTCACAGGGATGGTTCCACGCAGTGATAGCAAACAGGTTTCGGCCTTATTAAAGATTCCGATCGGAAATGATCGGTTCTTCAATGAGATCCATCCTAAATTAAGACCGGTCGAAACTGTCATCAATGGAGTGTTCATAGGAGGTTCATGCCAGAGACCGAAAAACATCTCCGAATCGGTTCAATCCTCCCTGTCGGCTGCCGTAAAGATCAACGCCCTCACAAAAAATCCGACAATTCTTCTAGAACCGATTATTGCCCGGATCAATTTTGAAACCTGTGTCTGGTGCGACAAGTGTGCTGAAGTATGCGAATACGATGCGATCCATCCACTGGAAATGTATGGTAAAACAGTGGCATCCGTGAATGAAGCTGTTTGTAAAGGTTGTGGCATGTGTACTCCGGTTTGTCCGGTTGATGCTATCGACATGGCACAATATTCCAATAACGAGATCGAGGGGATGATAGATGGATTTCTGGAAAAAGTCGAACTTGAAACAGGAGAAGCCGCCGGGTCGCAGGGTGCAGGCGAAGAAGCTGTCAAAATTAAAGACATGCCGCAGATATGGCGGCAATTAGCCACATGCCTTGAAAAGGATTCAAAAACAATTCCGGCCTTGGCAAAAGAGCTTAATCTCAGTCCGGAAATCGTGACTTACCACCTTATGACCATGAATAAATACAACCTGGTAGAAGCTGATGGATTGGATGATTCAGATGAATACTATGCCTATAAATTAAAAAACCTTCCTCATGTCGAGAATTGATCCGGGATTTGCAACCGAAATAAAGAAATACGGGGCCAAGGATTTCACCGCTTGTTTTAACTGCGGTAATTGCACTGCGGTGTGCGGGCTGACTGAAAAAAATGCAAATTTCCCCCGGATGTTTATCCGGCAGGGAATGTTGGGACAAAAAGAAGAGATCCTTCAAAGTAAAGAACTCTGGCTTTGCTATGCCTGCGGGGACTGCTCGGAAACGTGTCCGCGCCAGGCCGGACCGGGTGATTACATGGCTGCGATGCGCAGGTATGCTATAGCCTCCTACGAACCCACAGGATTAACCAAACTGATGTTCAAAAGCAATCCGGGATCTATTGTTATAACCCTGTTTTTAGCAGTTATTCTTGGGTTTTTTCTATTCACCCTTAAACCCGGTCATGAAGTGTCACGTTGGTTATTTTCAATTCTTCCCTACACCGTGATCCATAATATGGGGTTGGTCATCTTCAGCATCACAGGATTATCCGTAGCATGGGGAGTAGTGGCCATGATCTTGAAAGTGTCGAAGACTTTGGATAAAAATGAGAAATCAAAAGGGAGGTGGTTGAGTTCACTATGGATGGTCGGAAATGAGATCGCGACAATGAACCGTTATAAAACCTGCGATGAAGAAGAGGATTCTTTCTGGAAAGAAAAATCGTGGAGTAGTCAACCCTGGTTTGTACATTGGTCCATCATGTGGGGATTTATCGGTTTGCTTGTTGCAACTGTCCTGGATTTCATATTAAAAGATCCGGCAACCCCAATATGGTGGCCCAGTCGTATTATTGGAACCATTGCCGGCCTGCTTTTGATTTATGGAACCAGTCTTGCCATTAATTATCGTCTGAAAAAAATAACCAAAGCATATTCAGAAACCCGGCTTGCAGACTGGATGTTTTTATTATTCCTTTGGATTGCAGGAATAACCGGGTTCTGGCTCGAGATCTCAGTGGCTTTAAATGCAAATTATTTAATTAATCATATTGTCTTACTCATTCATACCATCATCTCTATGGAATTGGTTTTGTTGTTTGCTTTTTCAAAGTTTGCCCATGCATTTTACAGACCCCTCGCTTTGTTTTTCTATTTCAGGAAAGGTCAGGAAGCAAAAAAGTAATAAAATGAACAAAAGAATGAAAATAGCAATACCCACTGATGATGGGTCGATTGTAAGGTCAAGATTCAGCAGTTCAAGGGGATTCCTGGTAGCAACCGTGAAATCATGTAAGATCATTCATCAGGAAATGCGATGGAATTTACTTAGCGAGATGATGACCTCGGAAGATGGGTATTTTTACAACCTGGCCGATTGTGACGTCGTGATAGTAAAGGAGATAGGACCCGTTCATGAACAGATACTGGAAAATAAGAACATTACGATTGCAAGAACAGGAGAAACTGAACTCATGACTGCATTACTTCAATACCTGAAATGCATGTCTCAATTCTCGATGGCGTAATAAATCGCATAAATATCACTAATTGAATTTTCTTTCTTATCTTTGCCCCATAAATAATAAATAGTCTATGTGGATCACTTTTATTGTACTCGGAGCCGTGGCGTTTGGTTTTACATTGCTGATGATGGTTGTAAAACGAAAGATGAGCAGCATCCCGTCTGTACCCGACAGCCCCAAAGTTGTTACCTTTACCGATCAGAATTTTTCAAACAGGATAAAAACCGGGGTTATACTGGTTGATTTCTGGGCAGCCTGGTGTGGCCCATGTAAATTGATGGGCCCGGTGCTGAATGACCTGGCAGAACAAGTTAATGGGAAAGTGACCATTGGGAAAGTCAATGTGGAGGAACAAAAGATGACTGCTTCGAAATTTAAAATCCGGAGCATTCCGACGATGATCCTTTTTAAAAACGGAAAAGAAATTCATCGTTTCATGGGATATAAATCCAAAGATTACCTTCTGAAAGAACTGGATCGCAGAATGATTTGATATCACAAAAAGTATCGTTTTATGAAAAAAATCCTGATTCTGTTTGTTTTTTTTGGCATGTTTGCCGGAATAACAGTTGGCATGGCACAAAAAAAAGTGCCTGTAAACAATAACCCCAAAGTGTTGGTCTATTATTTCCATCCTGTCGACCGTTGCCCGATCGATCAATCCATTGAAGCGAATACAATAGCAGTAATGCAATCATTCTTTTCAAAAGAGATCAAGGCCGGTACGATTTTATTCAAAGTGATTAACACCGATGATAATGCCAACGCAAAGATTACGGCAAAATTTGATATCAATACCCAGGCTTTATATGTTGTCAAACTGGAAAATGGCAAGGAGGTTAAGAAAGACCTTACCAAATTCGCTTTTGATTATGGCAAGAGCAACCCCGGGAAATTCAAGTCAGGCCTGAAAACTGAAATTGAGTTGGCTTTAAAATAACCAGGAATTAGCAAGGATTTGTCAGATATTAATCCAGGCAGACTAATCTTTTAATTAGTTGGATTTTTAGGTTGCCAGATCATCGCTTTATCTCCGCAAACATCAAATTCCACCTGAAGTGTAGTATGGGTAATTGAAAAGTTCTCCCTTAGCTGACGTTCGATTTCAGCAACCAGTGCACCTGATTCACTCAGTTGCATATTTTTTGATGTTTCGATATGTGCTTCAAAGAGAATATCTTGATCCTGGATCTGCCAGCAATGAACATGATGGACATTATGGATCAGCGGGTGTTTTTCAAGGAATGACTTGATCTCTTCAAGATTGAGCTGACCTGGTGTGCTTTGCATAAGGATATCGACAGATTCGCGCAAGATTTTATAAGCCTGAATGATAATCACGATACTGATGATAAGGGTTAACAATGGATCAATCCACAGAACCTTTGTATAATACATAATGATCGCACCCCCAATAACTGCCACGGAAGATAATGTGTCACCCAGCAGGTGCACATATGCTGCTTTTATATTCAGGCTTTTATGCGAGTCACTGCGCAGAAACAGCATGGAGATGAGGTTGGCCACCAACCCGGTTCCGGCAATAATGAACATGAGACCTGACCGGACGGGTTCCGGATGAATAAAGCGCAGAATGGCTTCATAGATAAGATAAGCGGAAATAGCTGCCAGAACCGAGGCATTTATGAATGCCGAAAGGATCTCAAATCGTTTATATCCAAAGGTGCGCCTGGCATCGGGTTTTCTGCCGCTGAATTTATTCGCCAACCAGGCAAGTATCAAGGCAAGGGTATCACCCAGGTTATGAATGGCATCTGAAATCAATGCCAGGCTATTGGAGAATATCCCGCCGACAATTTCAACCAGCGTGATCAAACCGTTCAGCAGGATACTGATAAATAATCGGCCGGAAGGATTTTCATGACGATGTGAATGATTACCCATTTCAGGTATATTTCTATCGAATTGCAGTCATCAAAAAAACCGGGTACTCCCTGATTATTTCCGCAGAGACCTCTTTCCGGATTACAAAACATGATTCAAATTGAATATTCCGGAAACCCTGTTGAAGGAGAAATGCAAGTAGCTTCTCCGGGTCAAAGCCCTTGTGGACATCCATATTATCATCATGAAATGAGCCATCCTCCGGGTAAAGATCCGCAATTGCCAAAATCCCTGCCGGGTTCAGAAGATGATAGAATTTTCTGATCATGGCATCAATATCCCTGACATGATGCAGTACCATTTGACTATAGACGATATCGAAAGGATTGCCATTGTAATCTTCCTTTTCAAGATTTAAAAACAGTGTTTTGATTTTTGAAAGATCAGGAGCAGCCATCTTTTGTTCCGCCATTTTCAGCATTTCCCGGGAGCTATCCATCAGTGTAATTTCCGAAAACCTGTCTTTCAGATAAAAACTGAGCAAACCGGTACCTGCTCCAAATTCCAGTGCCTTCATGCCCGGTTTAAAGGAAACCATTTTCTGCAGTTGTCCGGCAACAGCAATTGTTCGTTCAAGGTGCATCTTGTTTTTATCCCACTCCTGTGCTTTTTGATCGAATTCACTCATATTAAGATCACTTTAGTTAATGTTTATCACGACTTTCATGTTCTGCACAGGTTTGCTCATGATTCAATCAATTAGCAACTCCCGCCTGTTTTGAAAAGATCATTCTCAAAGCCACGAGAATTAATAAAATCCCGAATATTTTCTTCATCAGGTTTTCCGATAGTTTTAACGCTATCATCGAACCAAAATATCCTCCAGCAATAAATGCAATGGCAATGATTACGGCATACCAGATGTTAACCTGTCCTGCCTTGTAATAATTGTAAGCGGCAAACAGTCCGATCGGAGGAAGCATGATGGCGACACTGGTTCCCTGAGCCATATGCTGATCAACACCCAGGAAATAAACCAATGCAGGAATCATGATGATGGCGCCGCCAACACCGAACATCCCCCCAAAAACCCCGGCCATCAAACCGATAATGACCAGGATTAATATTGTCGTCAGATTCATTTTCTTACCCATTTTATAGTGACTCAATGACTCGTTTTAACTTCTCTGTTATCTCCAGGGCTATTGATTCGAGACCTTTGTTTTGAATGGCCATCATCGAAGCCACCGGGTTTACCGCTGAAATTTCGGTTTTTCCGTTTCCCTGGTCAATGACGACTACGTTGCAGGGAAGCATGGTCCCGATCTTGTCCTCGATCATCAGGGCTTTGTAAGCGTATCCTGGATTACAGGCCCCGAGGATCCTGTATTTTTTAAAACTGATGCCCAGCTTTTCATTCAGTTTCTCATGAATGTTGATCTCCGAAATGATCCCGAATCCTTCGGTCTTCAATAATTCTATCGTACGTTGAACTGCCTTGTCAAATGGATCATCCAGCGTTTTACTAAAATAATATTCCATCGTTCATTTCTTTTAAGGTATGTTGCATTAATTGAACATGAACACAAAAGTAATAAGAAAAAAGTGACATTAAAACGATTTAAGTGATATTTATGCGCTTTAATTAAAAAATCTTTTTTATCTTTGCAGCAATAAATATTTTTAGTCATGCATCAATTCTGCGAAGCAAATAAAAGACCGAAGATATTGTTGAATTGTTTTGCATACTGGAGTGAAACTTCTCACAGGATAACAGCAAATACATCATCTAAATTATGACAACACATTCAATTATTGTAATAAAGGCTGGGATATGCGTATTTACGAAATAAAAAAAATTGTAAGGATGATTTTTTTCCTTGCCCTCGCAGCATTATTTTTTTATAATTTGATTTTTTAACCTAAAATTTGAGCCTTATGAAAAAGAACATGGGAACCATTGACATTACGATCAGGTTAGTGATTGCAGCCTTAATAATTGTTCTGTATTTTACACATGTAATTTCAGGAATACTTGCCATTATACTATTGATCTTTGCAGGAATCTTCATCGTTACCAGCGTATTCGGCATCTGTCCTTTATATTTTCCTTTCGGGATCAGCACCCGAAGCAAGAAATAGGGAAACATCAGTCTAAGTTTCCGGTCGTTTCGTTTTTTTATCTCCATCTCCATCTGATAGGTTTGGAGTTTGGTCTCAAATTCTTCAAAGGACTTCAATTTGGTCGGAAAGAAATAATTTCTACCTTTGCACCGGCGATTTGGGAGTTTAGCTCAGTTGGTTCAGAGCATCTGCCTTACAAGCAGAGGGTCACTGGTTCGAATCCAGTAACTCCCACAGCAAAATCAAGGGTTTCAGAAGATCAGTTTCTGGGACCCTTTTTCATTTGCACAAAATTTGCATTATTCTGATGTAAATTTAAAACTCTGTTTGCCTACTGGACAAAACGGAACATCTGACCAACTTCCACCGATTTTGATTGACCACCTTAACCTGTTAACAATTAATATACAAGGGTGGTCAAAATCCACCGGCCAAAGGGGGTCACTTTGAGCGGCTTTTACAGGGAGAGGACTTTATAATTGAAATAAGTAGCGAGTTTCAATTAAGCTGATAAACTAACATAACTCCCGTCCCAACATGGCTTATCGGCAGGACCTTTAATTTTTTTATATGGTTATTCATGATCGTTCTGCCGATGGCAAAACCCAATGCCGAACCTACAAATATATCCGAAAACCAGTGATCATTCTGATAGACACGGGAAGCCGAAACAAGCCCTGCCAATGTATAACAAACGATTGGAACCCAGATGGTCTTACTATATGCAGTTGCAATCACAGTTGCAATTGCAAAAATATTGGTGGAATGACCTGAAGGAAATGAGCTATTAATGGTAAGGTTAAATGGGCCCTTCCATATATTCGGATTGGGCGGATTATCTTGGTATGGCCGGTGACGCTGTGTAATTTGTTTCATTAAATTGTCAGCAATGAAACCTAACAGATATGCTTCTACACCCTTTAAAGCGGTGTAACGCGCTTTGTCATTTTTCACGATTGCACCCACTCCATAAAGAATTCCCATTGCAGGCAGGCTATAGAGACCGCTACCCAAACGCTCCAATCCATATTTTGAGACATTGTTAATAAAAGGACTCTGATTTTTCTGAACTACTTTCTCAATATTAGCATCCTGTGTAAAGAACACAGCGGTCAAAACGATTACACCTGAGACAGCGATCCATTGATACTTGTTCCACCGGTATGGTGAAATGACGATGTCCCGTGAATCTGTGAGCCATGATTTAAAGTAGCCCTTGTCCGGGACAATGGAAGGAGTCCTTTCATCTTTGGGTATGGAACTGAGCGGCTTGGCGGCTATGGAATCATCCTGAGCAAATGCTTTGAGCCGCTTAGTAGATATTGTATCAACCTGCGCTTGCGTATTAAATTGAATTATCAGCAGAAGCCAGATCAAAAAAAGAGATTTATTTTTCATAAAGGTCAGCATGACTAATGTGTTCCGGTTCTTTTTGAGTCCTGCTTTCTCTTTCAAACATGAAGCTCTTCGCAGAAAACAAACGAGAATTAATGTAAAACACAAGATCTCAGTGGGGTTTTGTCACTAAGAAAAGGTTAGAAAAATTTTGATGCAAAAATAGAGGTCGGTAAAATATAATGTATTATATAATTCCAGAAATTGTTTACATGATTCACACATCTAACCTCATTTTGGGTTGATTCCACGCAGCAAGTTGAGGAATTTGAGTCCAGAGCTTTATTTGTGATTCATACTAATTGATTATAACTCTCTATTCTGAAATTTCGTATTCTTTTCAACATTGGGATTAACCAGTCATTGAGTCATTTAAGTGTGCTTATTTTAATTATAATATCCTCTACGCTGTTTATCTTCCAGAAAAATAAGAAGGAATATTTTTTGTTCGGTTCTCACCAGGTGTAAAGAAGATAAACCACTTTCGTAGCGGTCGTTGAAATACATATAATCCTCAACCCCGATGCTCAGGTTTTTGTATAGCCTCACTGTAATTCTTGGTCTTACAATATGGATGAAATTATTCCCTGCCGGGCCGTCAAACGTGCTACGAATTCCATAAAAATAATAGATCATTGTAGCAGTCGCGTATTTATCAAGATTCACGGTGCTTTCAAACCTTGCTTCTAATCCACTCCCATAATTATAATCCCTGACTTGCGACAAATCAGGACCGGCCCGCCTGCTACTCCCTGCAAAAGGTACGATCGCCAAATGGATACTGCTGTAAAGATTGCTCGTTTTGCTTAATGATAACTTAGATATCACGCCGCCACCGAAACCAAGGGAGCCTAACTCAAATGTTTTATTATCCCAATAATCATAATATTGAAATCCACCGATAAGGAGTGCCATTTTCCCCAGTTGCACATTTTTTCCAAATAAAATTCCATAACCGTTTACATTATCAAGCCATTTTCTTCCCACATTGAAATTTGCTTCCACACGAAATTTAAAAAAATCATACGGCTTTCGAGATCGGATTTCGAATGGGTTTCCATAATCTAACTGAGCGTTGACCATCCCGCTGTAGGTTCCTATTCCGAAAAGATCGTTGGCAACATCATCTACTTTTCGCATTCCTGCATAGATGGAAATATTAACTGGTTCCTTCTCGTAAACTTCCTTATTGGTTATCCTGAAAGTTTTTCCCTGGACCAACCTGTTAAGACCTCTCATGGGATCAACTAAAGCGGCTGCAATTTCACGAAAAATCCTGTTTCCTCCCCGCGTGCGGTCATCGAGTATATTCGAACTTAAGCGGTAAAGTATTTCTCCTAAAAATATTCCTGTACTGGTCGTATTGATCGGGTCTTCTCTCTCCGGAGTTCCTCTTTCACCAAATATCTTCCACATATATGAACCACCCATCGCAAATGTTGCTGACAAAAGAAAATTATATCCATTAGAGCGGGCTGCATTATAATACAGAGATCCCGTATAAGGATGAGAAATAAAATTGTTTGCGAACCTGTCCTGATCCCACATCCATCCCGGACCCCACGGCCAACCGGCACTGATAGTGCGCTTCCATGTTGTAAAATCAACATTGGCAAACGCCAGTTTTAAAGCATACCTGTCAAAAATATTTAATAAAGTATTGACTCCAAAAACTTCAACAACTGGAATCCAAAGAGGGTATTTCTTATTGTACAAAGGATCATCCTCAAGCAGATCCCCATATTTATTTTGCTTAGTAGTATCAACGAGAGCACTTTTCACAGGCTGGTTATTGATTGAATCTGAAAGGGTTTTAATTTTAACTTCCTTGATCTTCTCAAGTTGCTTGTCATCGTTGCCTTTACTTCGGACTATGGTATCTGTTGGAGCTACTTTTTGGGGGTTCTGAGGAGTCACTTCTTGCCCATACAGAAATGTTACAGATAAAACCAAAAAAGCTAAAATGAAGGCTATTTTCATTTTGTTGCCGAATTATTTGAAAAGAAAAATTAAAATACTGCATCTAAAAAAAGCACCTTGAATGTTTATTAAGATGAAGTATTGTTACAAAATTATGGTCATGGTCCCGCATAAGAGTTACATAACTTTTGAAAAGAGTTACATCATTCACATATATTTTTAAAAAATTTAACATTTATATGGATAAACCAGAGCGCCTGACCACTCGCCGCCGATTCAGATTGACCCTCTTATATGTCTTATAATAAATTACTTAAGATGGTCAATTTACATCGGTCTTGGGCGGTTAAAACTGTCGGCTTGTCCATCTAAGAAATCTTAGGAAGTTAAATTCTCTTCAGCTTTTTCTGGAGCCGTATTCAGTTCAAATGATGGACTTATTGCTATGATAAGTTTGAAAAGATTGTAATTAAAGATAATCCGGGAAATGGACCTGCATGATCTCATTAATGCTTTGTAAAGTCAAAGGCTTGAATTGAAAACAGCTACCCTTTAATATCTTTTCTGGTCCTTTCCTATCGGAAG
>Ga0182027_10001031_pt1 | contig 47110 bp, 45 predicted proteins | sample 712E1DmetaG_FD_121300 | JGI IMG/M metagenome (GOLD analysis project Ga0182027, IMG submission 121300) | Permafrost microbial communities from Stordalen Mire, Sweden - 712E1D metaG (Illumina Assembly) | ecosystem: Environmental > Terrestrial > Soil > Wetlands > Permafrost | place: Sweden...
GGATTCAAGACAAGTGGCTGTTTGGGACGTCCGGATCGCATCGGCAACCTCCTTTGTAGAGTGATGCCGAGCGTAATCCAGACAATTTACTTATGAAAGCTATTTATGGGACACAACACTAGCAGGTGCGTTCTCTCCTTAACTTTGTCCAAGAGTGCCGCCTCCCACTCGGGAGACTTCGGATTCTTTCCGCGCATCACCTCAACTTCATTCAGGATCCCGCGCGCCGTCGCGTCGTTGTGAGCTGTGGCGAGTTCGTCAACTCCTCCGTTTCTAGGACACTCTGCAGTACACTCTCGTAAACCTTCAAGACCTTCTTTACATCCCTCCAATTCGACCAGTCGACAGCATGGTAGTACTGCTCGATCAGTGTCCGCCTTTGTCCCGGTTCTGGCGGCTCGTATTCAAGGTGGCATGGCACTTCGGCAGAATCGAATTCGTCACTAATATTCCGGAGAGTCCACCAATTGACCATGTACTCGCGGAAGATGTGTCTCGTTTTGATGTTAACCAGGCCGCGATTCACGCCGGTGCCTCCATCAACCTGTAGTTTGAACTGGTAGTGCACAAGTGGGTTGGTATCCAAGCAAGCCTGCCGCGCGGGTCGTCTCCGCTTGAAATTGGCGGGCGGACAAGCGGGCGGGGCTGGGGGGTGGGGGAGACGACCGGGAGCACGCCGACAGAGCGGCGTGGCTACAACGACGAGGGACGGCCCGCGAATGAGATTCGCGGCTACAACGAACCCCGGTTCAATATCGCGCCGACGCAGGGGGTGCTACGGGGACAGGGAAGATCGATAATTTGGCTTGACCGGCTTATCGGCGTTCCGATATTATAGGCTGTCAAAATCGATCTTTGACATAGATAGAGGGACGAAGACGCTGGGCGTTCAAGGGGAAGGGGTGCTACGGTCGGGCGGTTGTTTGATCTTTGACATAGGGGAAACGGGGATGGGACACCGCTACAGCTAACGGTCGTGCGGGAGCCCGACCCTCCGAGCGGAAACGACGGCCCCGACCTCGAAATCGGGGTAAACCTCGAAACGGGGTCAAACAATCGCGGAGGGGGGATAACCCCATATATGTAAAATTACCAAACGAAGCCAATTTTCCTGGGTGTTAGAGAGTGTGTATTTGCATGAGGGCAAAGGTGTTAGGAGCCAAAGTGCGCCATTTTGTCACATGGCTTCGTTTTGCTGGAATTGGCTTCGTTTGGGGGTTCTTGCTCGTCCATTCGATGATTCGAGCCGTGTTGGACCCCTAAAAGTAACAACAATCTGCCGTGGCTTCAGGCCGTCAGTCGGGTCAGCGCTTCGAGGTATTTTTCGGTGGTCTCGCGGATGACCGTGTCGGGCAGGACCGGTCCCGGCGGTGTCTTGTCCCAATCGAGGGTTTCGAGGTAATCGCGGACGAACTGCTTGTCGAAACTCGGCTGGGGTTTGCCGGGCGCGTAGCCGTCGGCCGGCCAGAAGCGGGAACTGTCCGGTGTCAGTGCTTCGTCGATGAGGATGAGTTTGGAGTGCGTCGGCGTGTCGGGGCGCTCCAACAACCCGAACTCGAACTTGGTATCGGCGATGATGATGCCGCGCGTGGCGGCATAATCCCGGGCGTAACTGTAGAGGGCGAGCGAGGTGTCACGCACTTTCTCCGCGAGCGGTTTGCCGAGGATCTCCGCGCAGCGGTCGAAATCGATGTTCTCGTCGTGGCCGGTCTCGGCCTTGGTCGCGGGCGTGAAGATGGGTTGGGGGAGTTGGCTGGATTCGACAAGCCCGTCCGGCAACTTGATCCCGCAGACCGTTCGAGACTGCTTGTATTCTTTCAGCCCGGAACCGGCGAGGTAACCACGCACGACGCATTCGACGGGGAACGGCTGGCACTTGCGCACGAGCATCGAACGACCGCGCAGCGATTCGAAATCCGGTGTAGCGGCGCTTCTATGAAGCGCCGAATCCCGACGGCGGTCGTAGACCGCCGCTACAGTTCTCTCAAATTCACCCGTGATGAAATGATTCTCGGCAATGTGCCGGGTCTTGCCGAACCAGAATTCGCTCAGGGCGGTGAGGACGCGGCCCTTCTCGGGGATGGGGTTCGGGAGTATGACATCGAACGCGCTGATACGATCGGTGGCAACGAAGAGCAGCGAATCTCCCAGATCGAAGACCTCGCGCACCTTGCCGCTCTTGAGCTTCTTGACGCCTGGGAGATCGATTTGCGTCATTGTGTTCGCCATGGTGCTCGCCTTAACTTCACATATTGTATGAATCCCAGCCGAAAGTTTAAGGAAAATGTGCTGGTCGTCGGCTTTTTTTTGCTGAGCGTGGCTGTGGTGGTGATATTCGTCGTCGGCGCGTGGAAAGGGCGTACGTCCGCCCGTCCGTCAGTTCCAGCGGCGGAGCAGGTCAACCACTAGTCGCACGCCAAAACCCGTCGCCCCCTTGGTCAGATAGGGAAGCTCTTCCGTGGTCCAAGCCGTGCCCGCGATGTCCAGATGGGCCCAGGGCGTGTCGCCGACGTACTTCGCGAGAAACGCCGCCGCCGTGATGGCGCCGCCGTAGCGGCCCCCGGTATTCTTGATGTCGGCCACGTCGCTTTTGATCTTGTCCTTGTACTCCTGCCACAACGGCAACGGCCAGACCCGGTCGCCAGTGCGATCAGCCGACGCGCGAATTTTCTCTTGGAGCGCATCGTCATTGCCCAGAAGACCTGCGGCGATACTGCCGAGAGCCACGACGCATGCGCCGGTGAGGGTGGCGAAGTCGATGATGGTCTTCGCGCCGCGTTCGCGCGCGTAGGCGAGAGCGTCGCCGAGTACGATGCGGCCTTCGGCGTCGGTATTGAGCACCTCGATGGTGACGGCCCGCTTGTCCGCCCCGCGGTAGCTGGTCACGATGTCACCCGGACGATAGCTCGTGGAACCGGGCATGTTTTCGGCGGAAGAAATGACGCCGATGAGATTGAGAGGCAGCTTCAATTGGGCGATGGCCTTCATAATCGCCAGAACGGCGACGCCGCCGCACTTGTCGAACTTCATTTCGTCCATCTTGTCGGACGGCTTGATCGAAATGCCGCCGGAATCGAACGTGATGGCTTTTCCGACGAGCGCAATGGGCGTGGCGTCTTTGGAGCCGCAATATTCGAGGACGATCAAGTGCGGCTCATTCGCGCTGCCGCCACCGACGGCCAGCAATCCGCCGAAACCGCCCGCCTCCAGTTCTTTTTTGGCGAACACGGTGCACACCAGACCCGAATCGTCTGCCAATTTGCGGGCGTAGTCTGCCATGACTTGGGGCGTAACGACGTTGCCGGGCAGGTTGCCAATTTCGCGCGCGTAATTGGTCGCTTCGGCGACAATCTGTGCGTCCGCGGCAGCTTTCCTGGCTGCCTTCAGGTCGGCGTATGCGGGAAGACAAAGTGTGAGCGTCTTCAATTCCGTCGCATCACCGTCGTCATCCGGTTTGAACTGACGGAACTGGTACGTCGCGAGGATCGCGGCCTCGACGATGGCCCCCAGCGAATCGCCAACGTCGCCCGCCACCTGCACGGCGGCGCGCTCGACACCGAGGTCACGGAGTTTTTTGGCGGCGATCCCCATGGCGCGGCGCAGGGTTTCGGTGGTGAACTTGTCCCGTTTGCCCAAACCGACGAGCAGGATGCGTTGCGGCGCGAGTTTGCCCGCCGAGTGAAGGAGGAAGATCTGGCGCTCGGCTCCCCGAAACTCTTTGGGACCGACGTGACGGAGCAGGTTCTTGAAGGCGGCGGGCCCGTCAAGGCGTTGCTTCTCGAAGGCGAACAAAACGGCGGCCGGTTGCTTTTGAGAGAGGGCGGAGGAAGTGGTGACAGAAAAATTCATATGTTTGTTCCGTGGCTGGATTATAGCAACGCGCGCGCGTCCGTCAACGCGCGGCGGGCCGTCGTCGCGAGACTTTGGTAATCAAGGATTTGCACGGGTTTTCAGGAAACGCGCGATGTTTACACGGCGACTTCCCAGCCTGTGGCTCAACGGTCTGGACGGTGACAGTTTCCGTGGCAAGTTTCGTGCTTTCTAGAGGTTACGACATCTGGATTGCCCGTGGCAATCGAGCGTCGGACCGTGCGAGAGCATTTATGATCGAGAGTTTATTGGCGAACGTCATCGCGTTCGTTAGCGCGACCTTTCCGCCCGACGGATTGAGGGTCGCGCTGGCGCTGGCGGTGTTCAGCACATGGTTGGTGGTGGTCGTGCTCGCCTATCTGAACCTTCACACACGGCAGGCATGTTATCGATTTTGGGCGGTCGCCTGGCTTTACTACTCGATGTATCTGGCGACGGCGCTGGGGTTGGACGAACGGCCAGACCTCGCGATCCTTGCAACGTTGGGGCGGGCCTGCGTGGGCGTCAGCGCGTTATGTATGGTTTGGGGGGCGTTGCATTTGGCCAATCGCGTGCGGTCCGATCAGGAACTGGGGGTCGGATCGCTGATCATGCTGGTGTGGAGCTTTGCGATTCGTTCCGTGGCGGGAAACCGCGTCTGGATCAACTCTCCGACATTTGTGTTGCTGGGATTATCGGGCCTGGCTGTCGCAATACTTCACGCGAAGGAATGGAAAGAACACACGGGGGCGCGTGTGCTCTGCGTCAGTTTGCTATTGTGGTCACTGCATCAATGTATCTTCCACTGGCTGATCGCTTGGGAGCCGGCATTGGGCGCCTTGGAATACATCGTGTCCGCCGTCCTTGCCTTCTGCGTGACTGTGGGGCTGATTGCGTTGGCGTTGGAACAGGCGCGTGCGCGCCAGGACGCGTTGCTGCAGGAATGTCACAACGGCGCCGCGCAACGCCGGGCGCTGGAGCAGGAGTTGCAGATCTCCGGGCAGAAATACCAGCAGCTTTTCGCTTCTACATGTGATGCAATCTTTCTGGTCGACATCGCGACGCTTCAGATTGTTCAGGCGAACCCCGCCGCCGAAGGGCTGACAACGTGCAAAGCGGACCAGTTGGTTGGCCGGCCCTTGCGTACGCTTTGCCCGCAGCTACCCGATTGCACGGAGAGCCTGTTAGAGAACAAGAAGCGGGTGGAAGCGCTATTCGATGCGGCAGGTGAAATCCAGATTACGCGCGGAGAAGGGGAACAGGTGCTTTGTGAGGGATTGGTGACGCTGGTGGACTGTCACAAGCAGCCGGTACTCCAGATCAACGCTCGGGAAATTACTACCCGCAAGAAAATGGAGCAACAATTGCGGCAGGCGGAAAAACTGTCGGCGCTCGGCCAACTCGTGGCCGGCGTGGCCCATGAATTGAACAATCCACTCGCGGTGGTAATGGGATACGCGCAACTGTTCATGAAGAACAAGAGCCTCGACGAAAAGGTGCGCAAGGACTTACAGAAGGTCCTTCACGAAAGCGAGCGGGCCGCGAAGATTGTCCGCAACCTGTTGACGTTTGCGCGTCCGCGCGAGCCGCACATGACGATGGTGGACGTGAACCGCATTGTCGTGGATTCCTTGGAGGCACGCGAGATGCAGGTACAGCGCGCCAGGGTCGAGATCGTGCGCCGATTGGGCAAGGACCTGCCGCCGACGATGGCCGACGCCGGTCAGATCGAGCAGGTGTTGGTCAATCTGCTCACGAACGCCATCCAGGTGTTAGAGAACCGTCCGGGTAAACGGATCGTAGAGATTGCCACCCAATATTGCGACAACCGGATCCGCATCGTGGTCGCGGATAACGGGCCCGGCATCCCCGATGCGATTATGGAAAGGATCTTCGATCCGTTCTTTACCACGAAGGGTCCGGGCAAAGGGACGGGACTCGGTTTGTCGATCTGCTACAGCATTGTGGAGGAGCACAAGGGGAAAATCCGGGTGGAGTCGAAGGCTGGCAAAGGCACACGGTTTATCGTCGAATTGCTCGTGGTGAAATGTCCCGACGCGGTGCATCCGAAACCAGTGGAGGAGTCCGTCGGCGAGCGTGAGCCCGATGCGCCGCGGCGGCGGTTGCTGATCGTCGACGACGAACCGGGAATCGTTGACGTATTGAAGCAGGCGCTGGATGGAAAGGGTTATCAGACAGACTCAGCTTGCAACGGCACCGAGGCTCTGTCGCGCCTGGCGTCGAACGAGTACGACCTGATCATTTCCGACATTTGTATGCCAGAAATGAGTGGGGAAAAACTTTATGCCGCGATCAGTGAACGGTATCCGCATTTGCAGGAGCGGATTATCTTCATCACCGGTGACACAGTGAGCCCATCCTCGCGGAACTTTTTGGAGCAGTCTGGAGCCCCTTGGCTCAATAAACCATTCGACATTAGTGAGATCGAACGCATCGTTATCAGCGCGTTGCGCGAGGAAACGGTCATTGCCGCGAGCTAGGGCGCGGTGCGCCCGTTCCTTGTCGGACGCCTGAGAATGGCCCCTCTTGCCGTGGCGACCCGAAGCGTGGTACTATATTCGACGCGCAGCGAATGGCGTCTACATAAATCCATGCAGTCCGATCAACGGCAACGAAGAGTATTGATTTTTTGTCTTTCGGGTCTCGGCGACGCGATTATGGCGTCGCCGTCGATTGCGACATTGGCAGGGGAACCTGGGCGGTTTCGCCTCACGCTCCTGACCATGTTCGGAAGCGTGGCGGAATATCTGCGCGAGCAGGCCTTCACCGAGGATGTGCGGTTCGTGGATTTTTTGGGTGGCTCCAAGGCCCGTGTTTTTCGGGAGCTGTGGCGGTTGCGCCAGGAGCGGTTTGATGTAAGCGTTTTGCCGTACCCGCACAATCGAATCGAATACAATGCCGTCGCGCGCTTCATTGGCGCGCGGGAGCGGATCGGCTTCCGCTACCAACGGCAGGCCCACCTCAACCTCCCAAGCCTGAATCAGACGGTGTTCGGCGAGGACCCGAAGTTGCACGTTGTCGAGGAGAACCTGCGCTGGGCCGCGCACCTGATCGGTGAGGATGTCCACGGTCTGGCCGATGAATTGTGGTTTCGGAGCACTCCGGAGTCAACCCGCCAAGCGAACGAATTTCTCAGCGAGCACGGGCTGGCCGATGCCTCCCCGTTGGTCGGCATTCACCCGAGTTGCAATCCCATGAAGAACCAGCAGAACCGCTGCTGGCCGCCAACCCAGTTCGCCCGGTTCATGGAACGCATGAGCGAGCGCCAGCCTTCCATGCGGTTTGTGCTGTTCGAGGGCCCACTGGACGAGAAGGTGAGCAGCGCCGTGCATAAAAAACCCGGCTTTGTTGCCGTGGCGCGTCGGCTGCCGATCGGCGCGGTGGCTTCGGTGTTCCGACGGTGCCAATTGTTCGTCGGCAATGATTCCGGGATGCTGCACGTCGCATCGGCGTGCAAGGTGCCCTGCGTGGCGGTCTTTGGACCGACCAATCCGACCTGGGTGCGTCCCTGGCGGACGCCCCATGTCATCGTCAGCCGCGGGTTGCCCTGCAGCCCCTGCTTCTCTTATTCCAGCCGACCGTTGAGCTGTCCGGCCGGGCTTGACTACGCCTGCGTCCGCGACCTGCCGCTAGAATCCGTGGAAGCTGCCGCCTGGCAACTCCTACATCAATCTCATGCAAGCGCCATCAACGCTCAGCCCTAAGCGGCTTGATCTCGGGCTGTGGGTCACGATGGCGGTGGCGCTGGCTTGGTGTGTCTGGCTCGGCGCGCACTGGTTGCCGCTGGGGTTGAGCGAACACGAGTTGAGTGGTTCGGCCTCGCGCGTATGGGACATCAAGCGAGAAATCTCCCAGCATCATTTCCTGCCGTGGTGGACGCCGTATTACATGAGCGGGTCGAGCTACGGCCTCAACCATGGCCGGGGTTTCTATCTGTTGCCGTGGATCTTCTTCTCGATGTTTACCGACCTCATCACCGCCGGAAAACTCACGGCGCTGCTGGCGATCTTTACGGGCGCAGTGGCCATGTACTGTTGCGCGCGGCATTTCCTGAAGCATGATTGGGCGGCGACGTTGGCGGCGGTGGCATTCCTGTTGCACCCGGAACAGATCATCCGCGCGGCGGGCCAAGAGCACACGACCATCATCCTGTTCTTTCCGTTCATGCCGCTCCTCTGGCTGACGCTGGCCCGGGCCCTCGAAGCCAACACCTTTCGGGATACGTTTCTGTGCGCGTTCGTCGCCGTGCTGGCGTGGTGGACGGACAACAAGCAGGCTTTCACCGTGTTCCTGTTCTTGTTTGGCTACGCGCTCTACTGGTTGTGGCCGCGACGCCAACAGTGGCGGTCGACTGCCCGCACGTGCGGGTTGTTGGCGGTCATGGGGTTGGCGATGGGCACGTGGGTGCTGGTGCCGGGCTTTGTGGAATCGGGCTACGTGAAGCTGTTTTATGGCGATCCGTTGGCCGCCTGGCAGAAAAGCTACTCCTTCAAGAGTTTGCTGGGCTTGGTGGATCGCGACGGCTCGGCCACGAGCAACCTTGTCAGCGTTGTGATCTCGCGGATCCAGGTCAACGGCGGGCGCGTAAGCAGTCAGGCGGAATACGACCACGTGCAACGCTTGATGTCGCTGGGCATGGACTCTCCCGAGAAATACATGGGGATTGTATTGCTGGCAATTATTGTTGCCACCGTGCTTTGGAATACACGTCGGGTGGAGCGACGGGCGTTTTGGTTTTTTGTGGCGTCGTTGCTGGCGAGTGTGATGCTGGCGACCGGACTGAGCAGCGTGTGGACGGCGAATTGGGCGACATGGCAAGCGCTTTCGTCGCAAAAGGTATCCGGGGTCGCGTCGGCGTGGCTGTTGGTGAGCATTGCATTCTTGGTGATGTTCTATCGACGAAAACTGACCACGGGGCGCAAACGAATGATTGCCGGTGTGGCGCTGGCGGTTTTCCTGTTTGTGCCGGGTTTCCAATGGTTGGCCACGCTGCCGTATTTCAAGGAAATCCGGGCGCCGTTTGTCTTTTACGATACGCCCGCGGTATTTCTGGCGCCGATGCTGGTGGGATTCTTCGTCACCGATGTGCTCATGGCGGGAAAATGGCGGGCCCACGCTCCGAAGATTGTGGCGGGCCTCGGTGTGCTGTTGTTGCTCGACTACTGGCCATATCAGAAGCCGACATGGGACAATGGCGTCCCCGCTCACACGTTGACGAATTTACAGGCAGCGTACCAGTCGCTCGAAAAAGATCCGGATTGGGTCAAGACCTACTCGCTTTCCGGGCGATACTTTCACCTGCTCGGGCCGATGTGGGGCGGCAAACCACAGATCAACGAGGCCTTTTACAATTGGATGTGCCCGCTGGGCACGGGACTGCTGAACCAACAGGCGATCATCCAATTGCCGGATCACCGCATTGTTATGAATCGGGCCTTTCTCGACTTGATGGGGGCGCGTTATGTCGTCTTCGATATGGCCAACCCCGGCGCTCCCCAGCCGCAGATGGTTCTCGATGATCTGTCCCGCAACTACGCCGCCGTATCGACGAATGAAGATTTCGTCGTCTTCCGCAACGATAGCGCGCGGCCTTACGTGACGGCGTACGCGCGCGCCTGCCTCTACGCCGGTGACGTTCGCAAATCGGCATCCATCGCGCTGGCCCTTTCGGCAAAAAACTGGCCGCTGGTGCAGGCGAAAGAGGCGAGCGTGAACGCAGTGCCCATCGACGAGGAGCAGAGGTATGAGCGGGTGTATGGCGAGGACAGTTCGCCGTTTCCGCCGGTCAATGCAGGGACACCCGTATCGTTGGAAAACGTGCAACTGACACGGGAGAACGCGCAGTTGGTGCGCATCCAGTTGACGGCGCCATCGGCGTGTCTGGGGGTCATCGCCGAGAGCTACTATCCGTTCTGGCGCGCAGAAATCGACGGCCAACCCACCGAGGTCTTGCGGGTTAGTTGTGGTCTCATGGGAGTGCAGTTGCCCGCAGGCACCCACACGATTCTTCTGCGCTATCAACCGCCGCGAGTGTACGCGCTGGCGGCAGTGGTGAGCATCGTGGCGTTCCTTGTGGGGCTGGGGTTGGCGGTCCGCAATCGCTAGTTCACGGCCGCATGTCTACCGGCTCTTCCACCAGTCGATCGTCTGGCGGAGGCCGGCTTCGAGGTTGTACCGGGGTTTCCAGCCGGTGCCTTCGCGCAGCTTGGTATTGTCGGCAAGGAGGTGCATGGGTTCGGTCGGGGAATCGGGGAACGCTCCGAGTTTGATCAAATCGACCCGATCGAGCAACTCACCGATTTTCAACGCGATGTCGCGCACCGTCACTCGCACGCTGCTGCCGATGTTGACGGGCCCGGTCAGCTTGCTCTGGGCCACGGCGCAGACGGCGCTGGCGACATCCTCGATGTGAAGGTAATCGCGAATGCGGTCGCCGGTGACGAGCCTGGCCTCCTGACCCTGACGCAACCGGTTGATAACGACAGGTATGAGCCGCCGCGGGTCTTCGTACGGACCGTACTGGTAGAAGAACCGCACCCAGGCGAAATCGATCCCAACCGACGGGAGCGCGTGGAAGAGTTCGAGCTTCGACTGCGCGTACATAGTGGAGGGAGCCGTCGGTGTGGACTCGCTCTGGGGCGGGTCGCTTGTGGCATACTCGAAACATGTTCCTGCCGCGATGAAACGTTGGCAGCCTTCATCTTTGAGCCGCCGCGCCAGGCGCAAGCTGGCACCGACCCACTCCTGATTTTGCGGGGCGTGGAGATATTTGCCCGGCTCGACGTACCACGCAAGGTGGAGACACAGGTCAAACCGCCAATCCGGGAGGGCGACGGAAGGAGCCAGCAAATCGGCTTCGATGAAGCGCAACGAGGCGGCCACGTCGGCGACGCGAGAGCGGTCGATTCCCGGCAGCACGAGGGCGTGCACTTCGTGGCCCTGGCGCACCAACTCGCGCGCGATATGCGAGCCAATGAACCCGACGGCTCCTGTGAGTAGAACTTTCACAAACGCGAACCGTACTGGGCCGCGTAGTATTTCTTGAACTCGCCGCTTTTGATCTTGCGCCACCAGGACTCGTTCTGGACGTACCAGTCAATGGTCGCGTCGAGCGCGGCGGGAAAGTCGCGGTTTGGGCGCCAGCCCAGGGCGGCGAGTTTGCCGGCGTCGAGCGAATAGCGGCGGTCGTGGCCGGGCCGGTCCTTGACCAGTTGGATCAGCGACTCGGGCTTGCCCAGCTTGCGGACGATCGCGCGGGCGATCTCGATATTCTCGACCTCGTTGCCGCCGGCGATATTGTACGTCTCGCCCGTCTTGCCATGGGTAATGAGGAAGTCAATGGCTGCGCAGTGGTCTTCCGCGTAAATCCAGTCGCGGATGTTGCGGCCATCGCCGTACAGCGGCAGTGGTTTGCCTTCGATGGCATTCGTAATGAACAGCGGGATAAATTTCTCGGGGTATTGGTTGGGGCCAAAGTTGTTCGAGCAGCGGGTGATCGTGACAGGCACGTTATGCGTTGTAAAATACGCGTAGGCCAGCCGGTCCGCGCCCGCTTTGCTGGCGGAGTAGGGGTTGCGCGGGTTGAGCGGCGATTCTTCCGTGAAACTGCCGCTGGCAATGCTGCCGTACACCTCGTCCGTCGAAACCTGGATGAACTTGTTCACGCCGAATTGGCGGGCGGCCTCCAAGAGTGTGAACGCGCCGAGCACGTCGGTCTTGATGAAATCATCGGCCCACAGGATCGAGCGGTCCACGTGCGTTTCGGCGGCAAAATTGACGACGATATCGACCCCGTGACTCCAGAGCCTGGTGACCAACTCGTGGTCGGCAATATCGCCTTTGACGAATTGATGGCGCGCGGGATCGGCGAGATCGGTCAGGTTGTCGAGATTGCCCGCGTAGCTCAGCTTGTCGAGATTGGTGACGTGCCAATCCGGATGGACCTGTAGCGCATACTTGACGAAATGCGAGCCGATAAAGCCGGCGCCGCCGGTGACGAGAACGCGCATCAGTTCTTTCCTCGCGAGACGCTGAATTTCATGCCGTCACGTTGGGCGACGAGCAGGCTGGTTTCCAAAAGTTTCTCGTGAGAGGCGCCGGCATCCGCCCACCAGCCGTCGAGGACGTCGTACGACAGTTGGCGCCGTTTGATGTAGGCATTGTTGACGTCCGTGATTTCGAGTTCGCCGCGGCCGGAAGGTCTCAAGGTGCGGATGACATCGAAGACGGCGGAGTCGTACATGTAAATGCCGATCACCGCGAGGTTTGATTTTGGATGAGCGGGTTTTTCGACGATGCTGACGATATGCTTGCCGCGCAGTTCGGCCACGCCGTAGGCGCGGGGATTGGCCACTTCCTTCAGGTAGACGCGGGCTCCGCGCTTCTGTTTGCGAAACGCCGCGACGCCGGCGCGAATGTCTTTCTCGATGACGTTATCGCCCAGCATGACGACGATCTTCTGGCCCTCGGCGAAGTGTTCCGCCAACCGCAGCGCGTCGGCAATCCCGCCTTCGCCTTCTTGGTAGGTATAGTTGATATGGGGAAGATCGAAGGCGCTGCCGTTCCCGAGCAACCGCAGGAAGTCGCCGGCGTTATTCCCGCCCGTGACAATGAGCAGGTCCCGCACGCCCGCATCGACGAGCGTCCTGATGGGATAGAAAATCATCGGCTTGTCGTAAATCGGCAGAAGATGCTTGTTGGTGATTTTGGTCAACGGGGCAAGCCGCGTGCCCAGACCACCTGCGAGAATGATGCCTTTCATGGCTGGTTCCTAAAGCAAATGTAGTGCCGCGAACAGGTTCGGTGTCATGGCGCGGGAGAGTAGCCAAGCGGCTGGCTCAAGTCAACGCTGGCCGGTCGACCGAATCATCGTGCTTGACTTTAGATTCACGTTGCGGCTCTTTGCACGCGTATGTTCATGGGGAACAGCGGTCAGCCAAACAAGACCCGGCCAAGCGCCGACGCCTATTATCCGACGGCACGGCTTACCTACCAATCCAAGCTGGAGGATCCGTATTCAAGCCACTCGGTGATTCTGGCGCGGGTGGGCGAGGGGAAAGGGCGGCGGTTGCTGGATGTCGGTTCGGCGCAAGGGGTGCTCGCGCAGAAATTCACCGAACGTGGATTCGAGGTGACGTGCGTGGAGGGCAGCGCGGAGTTGGCGGCCCTGGGCAAGGACAAGTGCCATGAGATGATCGTGGCGGATTTGGACAAACCGTTGCCGCAATTGAACGGACAGTTTGACGTGATCGTCTACGGCGACATTTTGGAACATCTGAGAAACCCCATGGAAGTGTTCACCGGGTTCAACCGCTCATTGCGACCGGAAGGTCAGGTGATCGTTTCGGTGCCAAATGTGACCCATTTGTGGGTGCGACTCAACCTTCTACTGGGCCGATTCGATTACGCAGACCGGGGGATTCTGGATCGCACGCACCTTCGTTTTTTTGCGCTTTCCTGGTTCAAGCGTTTCCTCTCGGACGCAGGGTTGGAATGGGAGGAAATCATCGCGACGCCGGCACCGCTGCTGTTGGTCGTGCCGCCGCGTTACCACGGCGGATGGTTGAGAGCACTGCACTCCGTGAACGCCGCGGTGACGAAGTGCTGGAAGACGATGTTTGCGTTCCAATTTGTGGCGGTGGCCCGGCCGAGGAAAACGTCATGAAACCCAAGGTCGTCGTCGTCATGCCTGCCTACAACGCTGGACGCACACTGCGGATGACGTACGAAGAATTACCGAAGGACACGGTGAGCACGGTGATCTTGGTGGACGACGGTTCAACGGACGAGACATTGAAGATTGCGCGTGAGTTGAACCTGGAAGTCTTCATGCACGATCGGAATTACGGGTACGGCGCCAATCAAAAGACCTGCTATACGGAAGCTTTGAAAGCGGGTGCCGACATCGTGGTGATGGTGCATCCGGATTATCAATATGACCCCCGTCTCGTGCCGCAGATCGTGGAACCGATCAGCAAGGGAGCGGCGGACGTCGTTCTGGGCTCGCGGCTCAAGGGCGGTACGGCGCTGCAGCAGGGGATGCCGTGGTGGAAGTACTTCTCGAACCGTCTTCTGACCTGGGTGGAGAACACGACCTTCGGGTTGGATCTCTCCGAGTTTCACACTGGCTATCGGGCCTTTCGCAGGGAGGTATTGGAGTCGGTCAATTACGCGATTGATTCCGATGGATTCATTTTCGACCAGGAGATCATCGCCCAGGTCGTGGCGGCACGGTTCCGTATCGCCGAGATTGGCGTGCCGACGCGGTATTTCCCCGAGGCGTCTTCGGCGAGCTTTACAGCCAGTGTGATGTACGGTCTGAAGATACTCACATTGACTGCGCGGTTCCTGCTGTTCAAATGGAAGATCATTCCGGGTCGCCAGTTCATCAGTCTGCGGGCGCGTTACACGAAGGTGGCCACCAGGCCGTCGTAACGGATGTCGGTCTGTCGGCCGAGCCGGTCATTTGCCTGCGCGTACTTCCACGCAGGCGCCTTTGCCGGCCATCCAACTCACAGGCGCGACCACGAAGCCGATCAACAACATCAGTGGCGACAGCGCGAGCATGGCTGCATTGGTGAGCGAGAATTCCCGGTCTCGTGCTGCCAGCCAATGGAGCCAGCGTGTTTGTGGGAAACCGCAGAGGCTCAACAGGCTGACCATCCACCCGAACGGATCTTGATCAAACGAGACGAAGTGGAGAGGGCCGAGGGTCATTGTGTCTTTGGGCGCCGCCAGCGATTGTAACGCCAGGCACATTGCAGGCAGCCCAACCCGTAAACGAGACTGCGGCGAAAGTTGATGGAACTGGCTTCTGCGAAGTAGCGTGTCGGGCAGGAAATCTCTCCAATGCTAAATCCGGCCGCAATCGCGCCGCAGAGCATTTGGTTATCAAAGACGAAATCGTTTGAGTAGCTCTCAATCGGCAGCGTCTCGAGCACGCGGCGCGTGAAGGCCCGATATCCCGTGTGATACTCGGAAAGCTTCTGCTTCATGATCACGTTCTGTATGAGCGTCAGTATGCGGTTCGATATGTACTTGTACACCGGCATGCCGCCAGCGACCGCGCTTTGTGCAAGAATGCGAGAGCCCAGCACGACATCGTAGTGTCCGCTGGCGGCGGCGTAGGCGATGGCTCCCAGCAACCGGGGAGAGTATTGGTAGTCGGGATGCAACATGACGACGATCTCAGCCCCGCGATTCAGGGCCTCGCGGTAGCAGGTCTTTTGATTGGCGCCGTAGCCGAGGTTCCGCTGGTGCACAATCGTGCGCAATCCCAGTTGCCGCGCAATCTGTGCCGTATGATCCCTGCTGGCGTCATCCACCAGGATGATCTCATCGACAATCTGCCGCGGAATCTCCGCGATAGTGCGTTCAAGGGTTTTGGCCGCCTCGTAGGCCGGAAGAACGACGACTAGGGTTTTGCCTTCGACCATGGAAACACTACGCGAAAACTTAGCGAGGGGCGCAGGGATTGGCAAGGCATTTACCAGAATCGCAAAAAACCATTTCCAGTGATGGGCGATTTTGTTACGGTTACCGGCATGGATACTCCCAAGGGGCGTCGGTGGTTTCCCTCGATTCCGAAATCCATCTGGGTGTTTATCGCGATCTACAGTCTGGTCTTTTTTGCACTGGCCTGTCGGAAATTCGTGGCGATGAATTCCAACAGCGGCGACACCGCGATTATGGTCAATGCCTTTTGGCACACAATTCACGGAAAGCTCTTTTACTCGACGTATATGGGGATGTGCCATCTGGGGGTTCACGCGACCTACGTGATGCTGCTGTTCGTGCCCGTGTTTGCGCTCGCCCCGAGTGCCTACACGCTGTTCCTCGTGCAAACCGTACTGATCTCCATTTCGGGACTCATATTCTTTTGTCTGGCAAGGCGCGTGACGGGGGAATTGAGGACGGCGTCCTTGATGACCGTCGCCTATTTGTTTTACCCGTCCGTCGTCACCAGCCACGTGAATCAGATCCACTTTGAAAACTTTGCGCTGCCGTTCCTGATGGGGGTCATGTTGTGCCTGGAGGAAAAGAGGTTCTGGGGATTTTTGGTTTGTGTGCTTCTGGCGATGAGCGCCCTGGAGAATATCTTCGTTACGGTGGTGGGGATCGCGGTGTACGCGTTTGTGTCGCGCCGCGGCGCCAAGTGGGGCATCGCGTCGTTGACGATGGCCATGATCTATGCGGCATTTGTGTTCTCCGTGGCGACGCCGCATTTTTCCGCGGGCAAAGCGTATTTCGTGGGAAGCTATTTTGGGGAACTGGGGAACAGCCCGGGCGAGGCGATGATGACGCTTCTTCGTCGACCGCAGTATCTCGTTGCGATCCTGACGAGTCCTGACCGGCTAATCTATTTGGTGGAAATGCTGCAGCCGTTGTTGCTCCTGACACCGTTTGGGAGTTGGGGATGGCTGGTGGCGGCACCGAGCGTCGGGACGAACCTGGTGATTCCGGAAAGCGCGTTTCGCGTGGTGGCGTGGCATTACAATCCGACAACGGGAGCCATGCTCTGCGTGGCAGCCCTCTTGGGGTTGAACAAATGGGCGGGCTGGCTCCACAAGAAGTTTGGTTGGACAGAAGGGCGCGTCATGCTGGCGTTCGGGATGAGCGTGCTGTCCATCGGAAGCTGGCCCTTGTGGTTTAATCTGGAGGACTATCGATACCCGGACGATTACAAGACGTTGGAAAAGGCGTGTGAACTGGTTCCTCCCTTGAAATCGGTTTTGTCACCGCATACGATGATTGGTCGTTTTGCGGACCGGGAAGCCGCCGTGATCATGCAGCAGTTCAATCCCACGGTTCTTCGACAGGACACGTGGCCGAAAGAAAAGATGTATGATCTCGATTACATTATTTTGAATGGAAACGAAACGAGATTTCCCCTGGATGCGGTCACCCGCGATCTGGTGATGTCCTACTACACGAACACGAACTACGAGCTTATTCTCAACGAAAACAGCGTGTTCGTATTTCGGCGGCGCGAATCGGTCAATCTCACGCCGTAAGTGGTCTTCGTCCAACGCGTGATGATGATTGCTGGAGCGCCATCCCTTGCGTATACTCTCGAACCGAATGAGTCAGACGAAACCACAACCGGCCATTGGCAAGGCGCAACGCCTCTTGGCTTCGTTGGTCCTGTTGGCCTTGCTCGTACAGGTGTTGTTGTTCTTCGTAGGGCTGGATGATCCCATCCATCGGATCAAAGTGTTGTGGGGAAAGAAGCTGGAAGAACGGCGGGCGATTGTGTGGCAACCCGGGAGCGCGCTCAAGGCAATCGCCGAACGGTTCCCGCCAGCCTCGCGCCTGTATTTGATGTATCCGCAACCCCTCGTGCACTGGAACTCGGTGTACTACTTTTACCCGCGGTTGGTCACGGTGACGATGACCAACGCGACGTACCGCACGGACGGGGAGTACGCGGCTTGGAACGAGAGACCGACCGAGAGTTGGTTGATCACCAATGGCTTTAATTACGTGATGAACTTCAAGAATGGCGGGCAGGTTTGGGAAGTGCGTCCGGGAATCGGCGCGGAGTTGTCCCAGGCGGAGGACACGAATGCCTCTCAATAACCTGCCCCTTGAATTATTTGCGATCGCCGTGATCCTCGCAGCCGGCGCGGCGGTGTTTTGCGCGGTCGTGCGAGACCTGGGGCACTATGCCCGCTGGGAGCGGATTGCCTATTGTTATCCGCTGGGTCTGGCGGCGCTGGGCACGCCCATGTTCCTGCTCTCGTACTTCGGGGTGCATCTCGACGTGGTCGTCATCACGGGGATCGCGATCGTCAGCCTGGTGGTCGTTGCCGCAACGCGCCGCGTTTCGCCGCGGAAATTCTGGCAGGCGGGGGCCGTCGCCCGGCAGCCAGCACAGCCGTTCACGGAGTTCGAGTGGCTGCTATTCGCCATTATCGTTTTTAGCCTCGGTGCGCGCACGATGGCCAGTCTGCTGGCGCCCCTGAACGACTGGGACGGCGTCTGCGTCTGGGGCATCAAGGCAAAGGTCCTGTTTTACGATACCGTCAAGACCTCGGACTACTTCTACAAACCAGAGTACGCATTCTCCCATCCCAATTATCCTTTACTCTGGCCATTCATGTACGCCTGGGTGTGCACGGTTCTGGGAAACTGGGACGATTTGGGCATGTTGATTCTCAACCCGGTTAACCTGATTGTATTCAGCGCCCTCATGTACTGGACGCTTCGCCGGTACGTCACACGGACGGTCGCGCTCGCGGTCACGGCGATCATGGCGTCGCTACCCGCGCTGGTCCACTACGCCGAATGCGGCCAGGCGGATGTCACCCTGATGTTGATGTTTGGTGCATCGTTGTTTTGTCTGTTCGACTGGATGAACCATCGGCGTCGTGACTCTCTCTGGCTGTCCGCTTTTCTGATGGGGGGTGCGTTATTTACCAAACAGGAAGGACAGATTGTTTTTGCCGCGCTTCTATGCGCCGGAGGTGTTTACGTATTTGTCGCCCAGCGATCGAACTGGAAGCCGCTACTCGGTCAGGTCGTCATGTTTGCGGTCATCGCCGTGATCTGGGCCCTGCCGTGGTTGCTGTTTCAGCGCGGCATCAAGGATTGGAGCTGGGATTTTAGCGGCGTCAGTCTCTCGGCGATTCGTTGGAATCAGATTCCTAAATTGGTTCAAGTGTTGTTCGCCAACGCCGTCAACTGGAACAATCAGGTCCACTTGCCGAAATGGAACATCCTTTGGCCGATCCTTGCTTTCTGCCTGCTTGTCAACCGCTCGGTGTGGCGGTGTCCATGGGTGTGTCTGCTGATTGTATTTGTCATTCACGCCATCGGAATCTCCTGCGTATTCCTGGCTTCCCGCTGGGACATCACGCTACCCGCGTTGGAAATCGCCATGGAACGGTTCACGTTTGTGATGCTGACACCGTTGTGGTTGATTCTGGCCAAGTGCGCGGACGATGCGTGGACGATTTGGAAGAAGCCCCCCGCCTCGGAGGCGGCACCGGTGATTGGCGGCGCCAATCGACCGTCATCTCCTCGCGCGGTCGCTCGTGGTGCGTGATGCCGGTGTCCGCATCGGCTTCGACGAACCGCGCAAGGCCGGGGCAGGAAACGATCATTGCGCGGGGATTGCCTGCCCGCTGATCTGATAGACGAACAGTGTGTCGGCCACGCGCGCCGTCGGTTCCCGCGATTCACGGAGCCAGGCCCATTCCGGCCGCATCAACTCCGATGCGGAAACCACCAGCCAACCATCCTTGATCTGTCGCGCCTGGTCCGCGTTCACGCGGGTGTTCGGGATCTTGAGGTATTCGATGTTGTACTGCGTCCCGAAGTAATCCAGATAAATGTGCGTGATGCCGCGGTGTTCGAGGAATTTCTTCAGCCGTTTGGCATCCTGTCCCCAATCGTAATTCGAGTCGATGAGATACTTGTAGCCGTTCTTCGGGCCGCCAACAAACTCGTTGAAATACTGGATGTAGAGAGGATAAGCGAACAGGGCCTCCAATCCAAGCCAGCCCGCGAGAACCCACACCAAAGGTCTCCATCGTTGTGACACCGCAGGCCATTGGGTGGCGATACACACAGCCAGCAGGGGCAGGACGGGCAGGGTATGGCGGACCCCGATGTTAACTTTGCTCATGATGGCCATAAGCAAATAAACTCCGGCAGCAAACCATGGCACCAGGATGGCGAAATCCAGTTGGCGGATTCGTTTGCAAAAGAATCCGAGCGCCACGGCGGCGAGCATCAAGAGTGGAATCGGGGTCTTGAGCAAAAGGGCGACCGGAAAGTAGTACCACCAGCCGCCGGTCTGCCACTGGCCATCAAGATACCCTTCGCGCGGGTGATGGGCTTGTGCGAGCCCAATCGCCAGTCCCTTGAAGAAGTCGCGTGGTAGCAACACCGGGCGCAGGGTTTGGAACCATCCGGGGACACCGAGTTGACTCGCCTGCTCCGCGCCAATCGGCGGCGGCAATTTCCATTCGGGTAGGTAGGCGACCAACAGGACGAGCCAACCCGCGAGCGCCGCCCATCCGCAATTCTGCAACAGTGTTTTCCAATGGCGGGGACGTGGCCGATGCTTCACTTGATAGAGAACGGCCAGTGCGAGCAGAATGGGCCCCAAGGTCAGCGACGTATACTTGAAGGCCAGTGCGCAGGCGACGGTTGCGCCGGCCCAAATTGCCGTTGTCCGGCCCGGTGCCTCCACAAACCTGCCCAAGGCAAACACGGCGACCGGTATCATGGCCATAGCGCCGACATCAGTGATGATCAAATGTCCATAAGCCAAAACGAGTGGATTGGTCACCCACGTGGCCAACGCCAGCAGGGCGGCGACAGGCCCGGACAGCCGACGCGCCCACCAGAAGATAAAGACACCAGCCAGCAACGTAAGGACCACCTGTACCACGCGTGCGGATACCATCATGGCGTCGGCGTCGTTCGTGCCATCATAGACAAGAATCTGCCCGAACAACTGTCCTTCGGGCATGGCCCAGAAGTACCAGTCGTCGCGACCGTTCGGAAACAATGTCTTCACGGGTTGCATTTGACAGTCCCAAGCGAGTGTCCAAGGGTATCCAGCCCGTTTGCTGAGGAGAGCCTTCGCGTTGTCGGACAGCCGCACGTCCATCGCCAGGAGCGGCAGGCTGGCGAGCATTTGGTCCAATGGCGGATGGTCCGCCACCAGATAGTAGCGATACCCCTGCCAGAATGTATAACCCGCGCCCAGATAGGTGGTTTCGTCCACTGTGGCCGAATCTTGCGTGGATACAGCGACCATCAGCACAGCCATCGCGGCGAGCAGGATGGCCGCGATGATCGAACAGAATCTGTCGGAGGGTTGCCTCACCATGCGCGACACATTGCCCTCAGATTTTTTGCCTGAAGCCGGAAAACCGCATGCGCAACAATCCCGAGGAATGTTCCACCACGCTTCCGAACATTTTCGCGCGCGTGTCAGGATCCTCGACCCATTCTACGGGAATCTCAAAAATGCGCAGGCCGTGTCGCTCGGCGAGGAGCAGCGTCTCGCAATCGAAAAACCAGTTGTTATTTTTCACATGCGGCAGCAACCGCAGCGCAACGTCGCGCCGCAAGGCTTTGAAACCACACTGGGCGTCCGCGAACCCGGGCCAAAACATCAGCGTGATCAGGACATTGTATCCGCGGGAAAGAAACTCCCGCTTCGGCGAGCGACTGATTCGCGACGCCCGCATCAATCGCGAGCCGATCGCAATGTCGTACCCGAGGCTCAGGCCGTGCACCATCAGTGGGTAGTACTTGATGTCCGTCGAGAGATCGACATCCATGTAACTGACGATGTCCGCCTGGCTCTGCATCCACACAGTCCGGAGCGCGAGCCCCCGGCCTTTTCGTGGAATATGAATGGCCTTGACGTTGGGGTACTGTTTTTCCAGTTCTTGCGCCAGTTCCCAGGTCCGATCCGTGGAGGCGTTGTCGGCGATGACGATGCTGGATTCGAACGATTTTTGCTCGGCCAGGAACTTGGTGAGACGATCAATACACTTCGGCAAGTCGCTCTCTTCATTGTAGACGGGGATCGTGACTTCAGCGTGCATGGGGGCCAACGCTAACATGCGCCGCAATCCAGTGTCAATGCGCCGAACATTCCGGCGGTGTCCTAATTTGGGGACTTATATACAAAGTTACCCTAGCTGCTCGACTTCGGCGGCGGCGTAGGCTGGTTCTGGGCCGCTTTCTTGCCGTCCTCAAAGCCCTGCTCATACTACGCCGCGAATCGCTTCCGTGATGGCGACTATTGCCCGCACTGCGGCCACACCGAAATCTACCGCTTCAAGAACGGGAAGCGATACCGTTGCGCCAAGTGCCGCGAGGACTTCACTATCAAAACTGGCACCATCTTTGGCGAAAGCAAGCTGCCGCTCCGCAAGTGGTTCATCGCAATTTACTTGCTTTCGACCAGCAACAAGGGCATTTCATCAGTGCAGTTGGCAAAGCAGGTGGGTGTGACGCAAAAGACGGCATGGTTCATGGACCACCGAATCCGTGAGGCGATGAAACAGGGCAAGGGCCAGTTGTTCGGCAAGGTGGAAATGGACGAAACCTACGTCGGCGGTCTGGAGAAAAACAAGCATCGGTCGAAGCGCAAACACGCTGGCACTGGTGGCGTAGGCAAGTCGCCCGTCTTGGGGCTGGTACAGCGCGGCGGCGAAGTGCGGGCAACCGTTTCCGATGATGTGAGAATGCGGACGGTCGAAAAGCATATCGTGACGAACGTAAAAATCGGCACCGAGTTGAACACCGACGAGTGGGTTGCCTATGCCAACATCGGCAGACTGTTTCCCCACCAGATTATCTGCCACAGCGCGGGCGAGTATGTTCGCGGCGACGTTCACACCAATACGATTGAGAGCTTTTGGGCGATATTCAAACGCGGCTTCCACGGCGTTTACCACCAGATGAGCCGGAAGCATTTGCAGCGATACGTTGATGAGTACGCCTACCGTTGGAACATCCGGCCCGCTGGCCTTGCGGGTGTGTTCGCTGACTTGGTGGAGCGGGTTGCGGAAAGCAGTCAGCTTCCCTATAACCGCCTCACCGGAAAGACAGCATGACGCGGCCCTCAAAGATGCACGAGCCGTTGCAGGCTGGCTTTGACGAAGTGCTATCGGCTACCTCTCTCGATAAAGAGCATTCGTATCCAAAAGGCAGAGCGACGTTTGTAATCATCTTTGTAAAATCTTCGAGGGCGAACTCTTGGCTGGTCTGATTCCCGGTAATGGGGGTATTATAATCTCGTGAAGATTCACAGCACTGGGCGTACCCCGGTGGATTCGCCTCGCAAGGCCGTGCAAGTGTCAATAGTGGCCGAATCGAGGGGAGAGGGGGAATAATGCTCATCTTTATCTTGGAGAAACTTTGGATAGTTGGAATACTCGTTTGGGTGATGGCGGGATACATCTTGTACAAGCTTTTTACAGATCGCCCTGATGTAAATTAGGACAACGCCGCTGATCCCTCAATCTACCCTTGGCCGGCTGGTGGAAGGCGGCAACTCGTAGACAAACAGTAGGTTGCCAATTCGCGTGAGCGGGTTGTGAGTTTCCCGCAACCACTGGTATTGCGGCGCCATCAGGCGGGTCGCGGAGATGACCAGATAGCCGTCGCGCCGTTTCGGGACCTGCGCCGGCTTGACGAAGTCGGCAGGCACGCCGGCGGGTGAGTCCCGATTTTTCGTGATTTTTGCCGGCAACAGCCTTATAACGTGCAGGCTTATGAAAATCGTTGTCGCTTATTCGGGCGGGTTGGACACATCGGTCATTTTGCATTGGTTGAAAGAAACCTATCGGTGCGAGGTCGTTGCGTACTGCGCCGACATCGGCCAGGAGGAGGAACTCAAGAGCCTCGACAAGAAGGCCAGGGCCACGGGCGCCAGCAAGTTTTACGCGCTCGACCTCGTCGAGGAATTCGCGCGCGACTTCATTTTCCCGATAATTCAGGCGAGTGCGATCTACGAGAACCAGTATTATCTCGGCACCAGCATCGCGCGACCGCTCATCGCCAAGGCACAGGTGGACATCGCGCGCAAGGAACACGCCGACACCGTGGCGCACGGGGCGACTGGGAAGGGCAACGACCAGTGCCGGTTCGAGTTGACCTATGCGGCGCTCGCACCCGATCTGAAGATTATCGCGCCGTGGCGGTTGCCGGAGTATCACAATCGGTTCAAGGGCCGTGCCGAGATGCTCGCGTATTGCGCCGAGAAGGGTATCAAGGTCGAGGCCAGCGCGAAGAAGCCGTACTCGATGGATCGCAATCTCCTGCACATTTCGTTTGAATCCGGCATCCTCGAAGATCCATGGGCCGAGCCCCCGAAAGACATGTTCAAGCTCAGCGTGTCGCCCGAGGACGCGCCGAACAAACCCGAGTACGTCGAACTCGATTTCGTCTCGGGCAACTGCGTCGCCGTCAACGGCAAGAAGCTGTCGCCGGCCAACGTCCTGCGCACACTCAACAAGCTCGGCGGCAAACACGGCATTGGCCGCGTCGATCTGGTCGAGAACCGGGTCGTCGGCATGAAATCGCGGGGCGTGTATGAAACGCCCGGCGGGACGATCCTGCATTTCGGCCATCGACAGGTCGAGACACTCACGTTGGACCGCGAGGTGATGCACTTGCGCGATTCACTGATCCCGCGGTACGCCGAGCTGGTGTATTACGGATTTTGGTTCAGCCCCGAACGCGAGGCGCTGCAGGCATTCGTCACCGAGAGTCAGAAGAACGTCACCGGCACCGTGCGGTTGAAGCTCTACAAGGGCAACGTCATCACGGCGGGCCGCAAGAGTCCCGTGTCGCTGTATAACCCGTACATCGCCACCATGGAAGCCGACAAGGGCGCGTACAACCAGACCGACGCCACCGGCTTCATCCGGTTGAATGCCCTGCGATTGCGGACTCGGGCAGCGGTGTTGAAGAAGGCGAAACGGACGAAGTAGGCACACAGAGCACGAATGGGTTGCAACGCGCACTCGGGGTGCACCGCCGTTGACCACATCAGAAATCTGTTACGCACATGATACGAGCAGTCAACGACGCAACACCATATCGGGTTCAATTTAGCGACGGACGGCATTCAGCATACGCCGACACCACTCAAGACAAAGGCGGAGGAGAGTCTGGGTTTCGTCCGCATGAACTGCTTGAGGCCGCTTTGGCCACCTGCATGAACATGGTAGCCACAGCGTATGCTTCCAAGCATTCCATCCCGTTGGTAAGGGTTGTAACCGAGGTTTCGCTCGACCGCTCCGGTTCGGAGCAGGCCCTATTCAAGTATGCAGTGGAGTTGACCGGTGATCTGACCGTTGAGCAGAGAGAAGCCATCATGGCTGCTGTACGCGCGTGCCCAGTGCGGAAGACATTGTCGAGACATGTAAGCTTCTCAGACTAGCAGATGCGAGCCGCTACCACCGTATGTTGGCTGGCGGTGAGCGGACTGTTAACCAGTTGCAGTATGAGGTGCAGACGACCACAAACCTGCAGACCGGCACTTGGAGCAACGTTGGCTTTTTCAGGGCGGCGCAATCGACGCAGTCAACAACGAACGCGGTCACCAATCCGACACGCCAATTTTGACGACTCGATTCATACCGTGGCGGATGGACCGTCTCAAGGTTCTAACCCAGTCGGCACGAACGTAACGCAGGAGGGCATCGAAACCTCTACGGACTGGCCGGTGGGGGTGAGGCGGCCTGGTGGTGGGGTCGATGCGGAAGAGGACGACGGTGTGTCGGAGTCCTGATTGGCCGCGAGGAGGAGGTTTCCAGAGCCAAATCGGGCGAAATCTCCTTAACCAACCGGAGTGTGCGCACGGTCGTCTGGGTTTTCGCCGGGCGTATGCGTGCCGTGCAAATCTGTGGCTCAGGCTGGCGAAAGCTATTGTGTTCCAAGAGCATCGGGCGGCCAAAATCTTGTTGCAATTTCGGGAATCTGGCCTATGCTTTTCCTGCTAGCAATGGAAGATGCCGCAGTGAGATTGGTGGAATGTCAGTCATGCCTCGTTCGCTTTGGTGGCAGTCCGAAACCCGATGAGCGGGAACAGTCACTGAGACCTCCTACCGCAGCAGAAAGATAACACTAAACCCAGTATGGCAACGAAGCTATTCGTAGGCAACCTCTCGTTTAACACGACCGAGGGGCAGATACTCGACCTGTTCAAGCAGGCGGGTAATGTGGTCAGTTGCGAACTCATCATGGACAAGTTCACGGGCAAGTCCCGCGGCTTCGCGTTCGTGCAAATGGGGACGCAGGAAGAGGCCAACAAGGCCGTCACCGATTTTAACGGCAAAGAAATCGATGGTCGTGCCCTGACCGTCAACGAAGCCCGTCCGCGCGAGGAACGTCCCCGCGGCGATTTCGGCGGCGGCGGTGGCGGTGGCGGTCGTGGCGGCAAGCGCGACTTCGGTGGCGGCGGCCGCGGTCGTCGTTAATTCGACAAGTATCCAGTAGCATTCACGAAAAGGACGTCTCGCACAGGCGAGGCGTCCTTTTTGCTGCGGGATCGTAGGGGTTTGGGCCGACTTGACGCACGGGGCAGGGCTGGAACGGTTCCTCGTTCCTCGTTCCGAAAAGGTGTTGACCCGAAGAGGTTTCACAACTACCTTGTTTTTCGCAGCAAGACGAAACGAGTCATCAACACAAGGAGGGGTATAGTATGAAGAAACTGTTAGTAATCGCGGTAGTGGCAGTGGTGGGTGTCGCGACGAGTTGGGCCCAGACGACGAACATCCTCGATAACCAGGAGATAACCGTCAAAGGCAAGCTCAGTCCGAGCAAGACAGCGGTGACTGGTGCGGATCTGTCCGGGAACACGAACGCCATCTCGTATCTTGACCTGCAAATCATCAGCGGGACGACGACGAATGAAGAGACGTGGATTGGACAGGTTGTTACATCCACCGTCAGCCTCTTCCTGAAACAGAAGGCGAACGTGGATTTGACGCCCACAGCGACCAAGGGTGACAAGTTCGTTAGTGTGTTTGAGGGATCGGGTCAGGTGGGCACATCCAGCAATGCCGTCCTCTTGCTTACCGGAGCTTCGAAAGAAGTAGTCAAGAAGGGGGTAACGAACGAGGTCGTCAGCGGGAAGATTGCCGGCATCTGGGTGGATGAAAATGAAAGCGACACTGTCGCGGGGGAAGCCATTACCGGTTCGTTTGCCAGTGTTAAAGTCAAGTAGCAGCCGTTGCCGTTTGTTGTAACGCCGGTCGTCAGAAAGCGGGGAAGGTACTCGGACCTTCCCCGTTTCTGTTCCGGGTTTTGGGGAGATCGCGGGTTCAGGAGTGGGCAGAGAAGCATTCGATCTACTGTAACGGCACTGCGTCAACGACGGACAATACGCGCGCAGTCGTTACACGACCAGCCGCAAAACTTCTTCCGGTTTCGCGACGATGTGTTGCGCGCCGCTGCCCAATAACTCGGCACGGTCGCGAAAACCCCAGAGCACGCCGATGGGACGCATTCCCGCCGCGCGCGCCGTGTGCATATCGGTGTTCGTGTCGCCGAGATACAACCAGTGGGCGGGCTGAATACCGAGTTCCTGCGCGATCTGGAGAGCGGCGGTCGGATCGGGTTTGAGCGGCACGTTCGGCAACTGGCCGCGCACGATGGCAAACGGCGAGGGCTGGAAATAGTGCGCGATCACTCGTTTGGTGAACTCGTCGGGCTTGTTGGATAACACCGCCAGACTGAGGCGTCGCTGGGTGAGCGCCGAGATCAGGTCGGCAATTCCCGGATACAGCCGCGTGAGGTCAAAACAATGCTTGTCGTACTGCTGACCCATCAGCCGCAAGACGTCATCCGCCAAACCCTGTTTGTCCGCAGGCAAGGCCCGTTCACACATCTCGCGCGCGCCGTCGCCGACTTTGTAACGGTAGCTGTCGACCGTGCAGGGCGGACAGCCGACCTGCTGGAGCGCCCAATTGGTCGCACTGGCCAGATCGGCGAGCGTGTCGGCCAGTGTGCCGTCCAGATCGAATAGCACGGCGCGGATATCGTGTTTCACGAGGGACACTGTAGCGGAGTGCGCCGCGGTCGGCGATTTTTTTGTTGTTGTAGCCGCACTGTGCTTGCTACGGTCAGCGGCAACCAGCAAAAGGAGAAACGATCAATGAAGGCATGGCATGTCTATCCAGCGATGGCAGTGATGGCGTTTCTGGCAGTCCCGACCGGCTTTGCACAACGGATGGTCGGCGCCGGGTCGCGCGATATCGGCAGCGCGGACATGGCGAAGATATTCGGCAACAACCAGGCGTTCACGGCCACCGCGGACATCACGATTGCGGACGCCCAGCACGGCACGCCCATGGGGATGTCAGCTTCCTACGCGTTCCTCAAAGGCAATCTGCGCACCGACATCGACATGACGAGCATGACCGGCACGAAAATGCCGCCCCAAGCCATTGCCCAGATGAAACAGATGGGCATGGATCGGGCCGTGAACATTTATCGTGGCGACAAGAAGGTCGTGTACCTCGTGTATCCGGGGTTGAAGTCGTACACGGAAATCACGCCTTCGCAGGCTTCGCCGACCGACAAGACGCAGCCGAAGGTACCCAAGGTCGATGTGACCCAGATTGGCAAGGACACCGTGGACGGTCATCCGTGCGTCGAGAACAAGATCACCTTCACGGCGGATGACGGTTCGCAGCACGAGATACTCGCGTGGCAGGCAACCGATCTCAACAATTTCCCGATCAAGACGGAAATGCAGGCCAGTGGCGCGACAATCACTACGCACTTCAGCAATGTCAAGTTGTCGGCCCCGGATGCGTCGGTATTCGATCCGCCGAGCGACTTCACCAAGTACGGCAGTATTCAGGAAATGATGATGGGCAGCATGCAGCACATGATGCCGGCGGGCGCCGGACAGCACGGCGGCGGGAACTATTGAGCGTGACGAATTCGTGAAGAAATCAACTCAACGAACGTGGGGCGGTCGGTTCTCGGCCGGGCCCGCGGATGCCGTAAAGGCGTTCACGGAGAGCGTGAGCTTCGACTGGCGGCTGTACCCGCAGGACATCGCCAGCTCGATCGCGCACGCGAAAGGACTGGCCAAGGTCGGTCTCCTCACCAAGGCTGAGGCGGCGAAGATCGCGCGCGGCCTGCGGGCCATCGAACGGGAGATCAAGGCTGGCAAGTTCAAGTGGGACCCCGCATGCGAAGACGTGCACATGAACATCGAAGCGGCGTTGGTCCGCAAGATTGGCGCCGCCGGCAAGAAACTGCACACCGCGCGAAGCCGGAATGATCAGGTTGCGACGGATATTCGTCTCTGGCTCCGCGGCGAAGTCATGCGCGTGCTGGAAGCCATTCGTGGACTTCAGAAATCTTTGGTCGCCCTGGCGGAGAACAACGTCAATGTTGTCATGCCCGGTTACACGCACTTGCAGCGCGCGCAACCTGTGCTCTTCAGCCACGCCATGCTCGCGTACGCTGAAATGTTCGAGCGCGACCATCATCGCTTCGGGTTGTCGCTGCTCAGTTTGTTCCGTTGCCCGCTCGGCTCCGGCGCGCTCGCAGGAACGACGTTGAAGCTCGACCGCGCGTACGTGGCGCGTCAACTCGGCCTCGCGCTGGTGACCGACAACTCAATGGACGCGGTGAGCGACCGCGATTTCGTCGTCGCGTTCCTCAGCAATGCGGCGATTTGCGGGATGCATTTGTCGCGACTGGCCGAAGACATCATTCTGTGGTCAACGGCGGAGTTTGGCTTCATCACGATCGGGGACGGGTACACGACGGGTTCCTCGCTGATGCCGCAAAAGAAGAACCCCGATGTCGCGGAACTCGTGCGCGGCAAGACCGGACGACTCTATGGGAATCTCCTGGCGGTGCTTACGATGATGAAAGGTTTGCCGCTGACCTACAACCGCGACATGCAAGAGGACAAGGAGCCGCTCTTTGACTCGGTGGACACGTTATTGGCGTCCCTGCGTGTCATGGCGGACATGCTGGGCCACACGAAAGTGAATCGCGCCCGATGCGAGGCCGCGGCGAGCGATCCGATGTTGCTGGCGACCGATCTGGTTGACTTCCTGGTGAAACGCGGCATGCCATTTCGCGAGGCCCATCACGCGGTCGGCGCGCTCGTCGCCGAAGCGGAGAGCACGCGCACGCCGTTGCCCAAGCTGGCGACCAAGAAGTACGGCGCGGCTGCCGGCAAAGTTTTCGACGTGCAGCGGGCGCTTGCTGCCCGCACCGCCATCGGCGCACCGTCGCCAAAGAACGTCAAAGCGCAGATCGCCCGGTGGAAGAAGTTGTTGAAGTGACGCTCGTTTCGTGTCGTCGGTAGGGCGCACTCGCGCGAATTAACTCTGGATTGGACAGCCGCGCGTCCAGTAAACTACGGCTTACCAGCTCATGTACCTCGGCGTGGAGATTGGCGGGACGAAGCTGCAGGTGGACGCGTGCGACCGGCGGGGTCGGATCGCCCAACTGACGCGGGTCGCGGTGGTGCGGCGCGACGGCGCGCGCGGGATTCTCCATCAACTCGAACGGATCATTCCCTCCGTGCTGGCTGAGCATCCGGTGAAGGCCATCGGGGTCGGTTTTGGTGGTCCGGTAGATGCTCCCCATGGCCGTGTGGTGCGCTCCTTTCATATCAGAGGTTGGGACGGTTTTGCGTTGCGGCGTTGGTTTCGGCAGCGCTTCAAACTGGCGACTGTGATCGAAAACGATACCAATGTCGCGGCGCTGGCGGAAGCACTGATCGGCGCGGGTCGGGGACGGCGCGCCGTGCTGTACTCGAACGTCGGGACGAGAATCGGCGGCGGGTTTGTGGTCGACGGGGAGATTCACAACGGGCGATTCGGCGCGACGGAGATCGGGCATACCCGATTCTTCGTGCGCGGCCGGTGGCGGATTCTGGAAGAATTGTCGTCGGGATTGTCCATCGAGCGCGGAAAGACCACGGTGGCGGAATCGGCCAGGTATTATGGCGTCGCCCTCGCCAATGCGATCACGTTGCTCAATCCCGATATCGTCGTGGTCGGCGGCGGCGTGGCGCGGGCGGGTGAGAAGTTTTTGCGGCCCGTGCGCAGGACGGCGAAGCAGTTTGTGTTCGGGCCGTATCGACGGAATTTTCGGATTGTTCCTGCCGCGTTGGGGGATACAGTGGTCGTGACGGGTGCGGCATTATTGGCAGCGAATGAGGCTTGACCGATGAGATACCTGGTATTTGGAGATGTGCACGCGAACCTGTTGGCGCTTGACGCCGTGTTGGAGGCCGGCCGGGCCCGCGGCGCGGAGGCGTATTTGTTCGTCGGCGATATCGTTGGGTATGGGGCTGACCCGCTGGAGTGTATGGAGCGGTTGAAGCCCCTGGCGGACAACGGCAATCTGGCCTGGGTGGCGGGGAACCATGAACTGGCGCTTCGCGGGGACGTGGAATCGACCGGGTACAGCCCGGAAGCGGTCCAAACGCTGGCGTGGACGTGGAAGCAGATGGAGGACAAACCGTGGGCAAAAGAGTTCATCGACTCGCCGTGCCTAACGACGTGCGTGAATGACACGATCTGGTTGACGCACGACTCGCTGGCGACGCCGAGCAGCGGCGGGTATCATCGCGCGGCCCGGAACGCCAAGAGCGAGCTGGCGTGTTTGCGGTTCAACAACGGGCGGGTGTGTTTCTATGGCCACACCCATACGATGCGGGCGGAGTTGTCCAAGGAAGAGAAGCCGATTGTGCTCGTGCCGATGACGACACACGAGGGTGAAGGCCGCGATCCGCATCCCGTCCTGTTGAGAAAGGATGACCTCGGCTGGATCGGCACGGGGTCGGTTGGTTTCCCGACCAACCCGAAGCGGCGGCCGGAATACCTGATTCTCGACGAGCTGGAAGGGAACGACTGGCAGGTCGAGAAATACGACGTGGCATATCCCCGCGACCAGGCCAAAGAGCATGTCCGGAAGGTCTTGGGACCGGTCTGCGACAAGGGGATTGCGGACCGGATCGCGGCGTGGCTGTAGCGGGCAGCAGTGGTTAGGCAAACGAGTGGACGTCAAGAGTCAAGCGTTGACCCTCTAGCCGTATTGATTCTTCAACAAACTTGGCGATTCCGAAGTCCGCGACTTTCCACTTATTCTCATGGAACAGCACGTTTGCGGGCTTCAGATCTCTGTGGATCAACTCTGGAACTTCGAGCAAGCCGGACAGAATTTGAAGCATAATTACGGCCGCTTCGGCCGGAGAGCGCGGTGGTTCCGAGTCGATCAAATCTTGAAGGCTCTTCTCAGCCCTGGGCATCACGATGAAGTAAGAACCGGAGTCAGGGTCCTCGCCCGAGTCAATGAAAGGGATGACGTTTTGGAAGGAACGGCCGGACAACTCCTCGGCGATTCTCAATTCCCGATGGGCGGCATCGACAGCGGAAACGTATAGTCTCTTTATCGCTAGGTTTCCGTTTGTTGGAGACTGACCACAAAAGACCTGCCCGAACCCCCCACGCTTCCCTAGTGGCTTATCCGGATCAAGTTCGAATACACCTTTTGGGAGTTGAATTCTCTGCATGACGCTAGGTTTGAACGCGATAGATTACGTGGCTATTCGTGACCGCCATTCTTGCGGATGAATCTTTGGAAGGTAGAGTCGTTGTCGTTGTACGCGAGAGTGTAGGGGGTTTTGCCAGCGTTCGTCCGCGCATTGATGTCGGCATGATATTTCAGCAGGAGCCTCACCATGTCGGCATTTGTTTTCTCCACGGCAATATGTAAAGGGGTCGCACCGTCTTTGTTTCTGGCGTCCACATGAGCACCCGAAACGATCAGAAATTCGGCGATGTTGTTTTGTCCAAACCAGACCGCCGTATGAAGTGGAGTCTCCTGAAGGTTGTTCGCGGCGACAACGAGCTTGTGGTCTGACGAGACGAACAATTTCACGTAGTCCATCCCCTGTCTAATGGCATAATGAACGACTGTGTTGCCGCCTTTGTCCCGCGCGCCAATGTCCGCATGGCTTACCAGCAGCACGTCGATGGTCTTTTTCAAGCCGTCCGCATTATAAGTGGCGTTGGCGCCAATAGCGCATAACAATGGTGTGCGCCCTTGTGCGTCTTTGAGGTTCACGAGGGATGGGTCTTCTTGAAGGAGGTTGCTGATACCGGTGTAGTTGAGGCTTCCGGCGTAGTCATGAATCCTGTCGGCGATAGCAGTATTGGCAAACGCCACGGCTGTGGCCAGGAGGCTCCCTGTCACAATTGACCTATACAGGCGCATGGCGACTTGATGGTAGCGCTTTCCTCAAATCTTACAAGCGCCTTCGACCCGTGGAACATAATGGCTGCGGAGGCGCGACACCGGCTATCTCCGCTCGAAATTGTCGGGCTGACAAGTAAAGGCGTTGGCATGTGTGGACGGTTTACATTGACGAAAGAGATGCGGGAGGTGGCGCCACGTGAAACTCCGCAGCGGGTTAACGTGGCCTTCGGGCGCGGTGGGGGGTGGGGACGAAGGCGAGGAGGAAACGACAGAGATCCTTCGACAGGCTCAGGATGACAGAGTGGGGAAGGCAAAAGACCGGCCCGCGCTTCATAGAAGGGCGGCTAGGGCGGAAGGCAAGCCGGACGGACAGACCGCGATTGTGAATCGCGGCTACAACGAACCGATACGACTCCCCCAAAACGTCCAGCCTCGCGACTCCGCCTGTCTACGCTGCCAGTCGTTCGGCTTCGACGGTTTCGGCCCCGGCCATTTGACGGAGCAACATGATTCTGGCGGTGTGGCGGGAGGCGAAGTGTTCCTGCCGCACACAGACCCGGAAGCCGTCGGGCGTGTCGCGCTTGAGCATCGCGTAGCCCCAGCCCTTGTACCGACCGCCGAATCCGACGGCGCCAAGAATGCTTTCGTTGCGGTCGGCAAACCATTCGGCCTCGACTCCGAGGGCAATCTCCGAAGCTGTAGTGGCTGACAACAACTGGCGGAACGTCTGCTGGTCTATACTGCTGATCGCTACCATATCGACCTTTCCCGGCGGCGATGGTTAAGACTGGTTGTCAATCCAACCGACCGCCACGCTGTCAGGTCTATCTTCTACCACCCATAGTAACTTAGGCCTGCATGCCCGAAAATGCAAGCCTCCGGGGTCGCTTCGGGAGACCGTTGAGAACGTCGGAAAGCCGCCGCGTGGGGGCACGCGGCCCTGCCAACGACGAGGAACGACCCGCGCTTCATAGAGGCGCAGCTACAGGAGAAGGCAAGCCGGACGGACGGACCGCGTTTACGAAACGCGGCTACAACGAACACGGGTACAACATCGCGCCTACGGCGGACAGGTGCTCAAGGGGAGACGGCGGAGGCACCCCTCACCTTAATCCTTTGCTCCGAACTCCGGTTCGGAGGTTCGTGGCGTCTCGCGGACTCGGCTCCCCCCAAGGGGCGAGGAGACGAGGAGACGAGGAGGCGGGGGAGCAGGGGAGACGGAGGGGCCTTTAGAGCCAACGGTCGTGCGGAAGCCCGACCCTCCGAGAGGAAGCGAGGGGAAGGCAAGCCGGACGGACGGACCGCGTTTACGAAACGCGGCTACAACGGCGGTGGAGATCGATGTTTGGACTTGACTGTGGTATCGGTATTCCGATATTGTCGGCGGCGTTAGATGGTTCTTTGATATAGGGAGAGCAGGGATGCGGTTCGCCGGGAGGCTCGCCCTCCAAGGGGGGTGGCCGGACGGATGACCGGTCCGCGTACACGGTACGCGGCTACAAGTAACGACTCGGCAAACGACCGGCGGTCATAGACCGGCGCTACAATGGCAGGCAGGGGAAGAGGGGACGCCCCATATATGTAATTTTACCAAACGAAGCCAATGTTTTGGAGTGTTGTGAGGTTTGGATAGGATTGAGGGACAAGGTGTTAGAAGTCAAAGTGTGCCATTTTGTCACTTGGCTTTGTTTTGCTGAAACGAAGCCAAAATTGGGGATTTATATACAATGTTACACAAAGCCTGTTTAGGCGAGTCTAGGCGTGCTTTAGCGTGTTTTGGCGTTCTTTTACTCGGTTTTTGCCGCGTCCGCGTGGAGGCGTCCAAGTGAGCGCACCCAGTCCGGTTCATCCTGAAGAAAAACCACCCGGTACGGAACACCCCACTTTTCCAGAGAGTGAACCAGATCACCGAGAACTTTCACGGCTTTTCCTAGGTGAATCTGCCAGACATTTTCGGCGAGCTTTTCGACACCTTCGGTATGGGCTGGAAGAGCTGGAAAGTTCTTTTCAAACGAGAGCCAATCGGCCTTGGCTCGTTTTTCGGGTTCTGTTGGTGCCTCTGTCACTTTGGGCTGATCGATCACGATCAAAGCGTATTGCATCGGTTCCTCCTGATTCTGGGGGTGTGAAATGACTTCTGTTTCATGCCCGCGTGTCCGTCTTAATTCTGCTCTGCCCACCATCCGGTGTTCTCGCCATGTCGGATGGCTTTGACAAGCCGCTCGTGAGACGCCTTTAACGCTCTCGTTGCTGCTTTCAAATCCGACCGGGACTTGACGTACAAGCGGCCCCACTTTTCGCCGCCGCGCTCATAATCCAAGGAATCGACGGCTGGTATCCTCTTGCCGTTTGTGAATACAGTGAACCGAAGCCCCTGCTTTTGAACACCCAAGTAGGCGAATACGCGGTCGGGGCTGTAATAGGTGATGATCCGCTCGCCAACCTTACGCCAAATCTCGCTGTCGATCTTCATAATTTGCGGATGCAATGAGTCGTACAGTGCACGAACTGGCTTATCCCGGAAAAGGTCATCAACATTGTGCTCGCTCAGTTCGGTGACTTTATCCGGTTCTTCCATGACGGGATTCTCAAGCTGCGGAATAATGCTCTGTAGCTCGATGACCTCGATATTCTTGGGACAATCGGGCCAGTCGCTAATCCAGCAAACAATCGCATCGCAATCGGCGGGGTTGTGCTGGTGCCGAACGAAGTCAGAGGCTTTGAACTCAAACTCGATTCGGAGTTCTTCCCATTTGCCCTTGCCGATGTAGCGTTTAGCGAGACAGTCAGGGTAGCCCGGTCGAATCGTCTCGATATACGTGTTCAGATCAGCGGCGACTTTGCCGAACAGAAATATCACACCGTTCTCATTGACGGGTGCGTAGACCAGACCGCGAAAATTGATGAGTTTGCCAACGACGTTGCGATGGCGGACATGGCGCGGCTCCGTGTCGATGGTGGCGTTCTGGGCGGACTGTCGCTTCTTGATTGGCTTCATAGACTCACCTTCTCGATTGATGGATGAGATTCAGAAACACCGAAAGGATAAGACATGAAAACACCAAAAAACCCAAGCCGAAACCGGCAACAACTGCGGGTTTACAGACAGGGCAAGACCATTGGGAACGGCGCAGGGGGAATCGACAAGAATTGCCATTTTCGCTATCCTCTAAGGTCATGCCACACTTGCCCTTCCACTCTTGGGAAGAATTCCAGCAGTGGATTATCGACCATCTCGCTTGGGATGTGTTTGCAGAATTGCTCAAGCGATGCTTGGGGGGCATCGTGACCATTGCCGTTCTCTCGCTTTGCGGTCTCGTATGGAGCTTTGTAGGGCAGATACCATTGTGGCTACAGCTTATCTGCGCATTTGTACTCACGCTCTGCGCTGTCGCCATTTTGCTGGAAATCAGGGAGAGGGTGACGGCTTGTCGCAAGAAAACCAAGGACGTTCTGGGTAAAGCTCTGGGGGATATTCTAGACCGCTTGGACATGGCTGAACGAATAGACCGCTATCATTTTGCCGATGAATTATACAAGAAGGAGTGGACGATGACCGGCGACCTGTTTCTTGCCATAGAAACTGAATTGGCAAAAGCGCTCACCCTTTCTGAGGCCGGACTTTTCAGAGATGCGCCTGTGGCTCCGCTTCCTGACACGAATGACTACGGCTCACTGAACACATCCATGCGGAATTGGCAGTGGCACATCAACGTGCTTATGGCCAAACGCGATGAGCTTAAGAGGATAATCGAGAAGCAGGGGTAGGGACTTGTGCCAGAAACCATCAAACACTCAATAAAACAGGCCCAAAATAAAAGTGAAAAATCTTCAATTTACCACTTGACTACACTAAACATCTGGTGTAATCTACTACCAGAATGAAAACAGGATTTGAGTTCGCAACATTGACCGAGTTCACGGATTATTTCCGCGATGAAAAAACCTGCGTCGAGCACTTCACCGCCGCTCGGTTCCGCAACGGCGAGTATTGCCCGCACTGCCGACACGACAAGATTTACAAGTGCGCCAACGGCAAGCGGTATCACTGCGCCAAGTGCAAGCAGGACTTCACCATCCGCACCAAGACGGTGTTCGGCGAGAGCAAGCTGCCGCTCCGCAAGTGGTACATGGCGGTCTATCTGCTCACAACGACCAGCAAGGGGATTTCCTCAGTGCAACTCGCCAAGCATGTTGGGGTCACGCAAAAGACGGCATGGTTTATGGACCACCGTATCCGCAAGGCACTCAAAGACAACAAGGGCCAGTTGTTCGGCACCGTGGAAGTTGATGAGACATACATCGGCGGTTTGGAGAAGAACAAGCACCGCTCAAAGCGCCAGAAACTCGGCACCGGCGGAATCGGCAAGGCGGTCGTCATGGGCATGGTCGAACGCAATGGCCGATTGAAAGCTGGCTTGGTCAATGGCGTGGACGGCCAGACGTTGCAGGGAAAAGTCCACGAGCATATCGAGCCGGGCAGCACGGTTTACACAGACGCCTACAACGCCTATCGCGGCCTTCATTCCCACTACGCGCATGAGGTGATTGACCATCAGGTTTGTTTCGGGAAGGGTGGTCTCCACACGAATAGCATCGAAAGTTTTTGGGCCTTGTTCAAACGCGGGTATCATGGCATCTATCACCAGATGAGCCGAAAGCATTTGCAGCGGTACGTTGACGAATTCGTGTATCGGTTCAACCGTCGCCCGCTCGCCATGGCCGATGTGTTCACGGATGTAGTCGAGCGAGTGACTGAGGCCACCAAACTGCCGTATAAGGAGTTGATTGCAGCATGAGCAGACCGCAGAAGATAATGAAGCCGATCAAAGCCAGCTTCACGCAAATCATTAACGCCGTCGCCGATGGCAAGGGCGTGAAATCACCGGCGAGAGATAAGGCTGCTCGGAAGTATCCCATTCAGGCATCCGAGTCGCCACGCAAGCCGAAATCGTGACCCCCCGAATTCTATTCATCATCCTGAATCGTGACTTCATTCCAGATTTTCAGAAGTTGTTCAGCTTCACTTGCAGAGTAGCCCTTCAAGATAGTCTTGTCGCCATGTCTTTCGACCAGCCTCTTGTTTCGCTCCCGTAAATAGGTGCAAATACATTTAGTGGCTCCCGTGACGACTGGCACCACAATCGCGGCAGCGATCTTCGCGTTCTCGCTGGCTTTAACGAGATAACGGCGCTCCGTCTTAACACCGGCTTCTGCTAATGCCTTTTCCAAGGCATCCACATCATCGTCAGAACCATGAACCACAACGAAAGGATCACTCATCATATGATACTCCTATGTAAGGGATTGGGTTTTAGGGGACGCTGGATAATTTTCAAACACTCGCATGACATCCGTATCTTTTTTAGACGGATACGAGAGGTTGAGATGGACGATGAACATCGGGAATTAGCCGAGCGGATAATCGCGGAGAAACGGGCTGCAAAACAAGGGAAAACCCGTGACTTCTAGTGTAACATTGTATATAAATCCCCAAAATTGGGTTCGTTCGTGTGTTTGGACCCGTTTCCGTGGGTTGCGAAGGGTGTTTTTCCCGCAGAAACAGCATCGCTGCCCCTCACCTTGATCCTTTGCCGCCTCGGCACGACTGGCGGCCTTTGCGACCTAGGATACTGCGTGGTCGCGTCTCAGCGGCTAGTGCCGCTTTCGGCTCCGTCCGACTCGATTCCCCCGCGTGCGGGGAGAGGAAACGGAATACGTTGCCGTTAGGGGTAGGGCGGGCGGCGATGGTTTAGCAGATGGGTCTGGGGTTGCGGGTGTAAAGGCTTGTTGGTAAACTCACTCTGATCATGAACGCATTCCAGTACCGTAGAGGCGAGTTGCATTGCGAGGGTGTGCCGCTGCGGCGGTTGGCCGAGGAGTTCGGCACGCCGTTGTATGTGTACAGCCAGGGACATATCGCCGGGCAATACGGCGATTTGCACAAAGCACTGCGGTCGCTCGATCACCTGATTTGCTTTGCGGTGAAAGCCAACAGCAATCTGGCGGTGCTCCGCGCGCTGGCAGAGGCGGGAACGGGTTTTGACATTGTCAGTGGCGGCGAACTGTACCGCGTGGCGCAAGCCGGCGGCGACCCCCGGAAATGCGTGTTCTCGGGCGTGGGCAAGACGCGCGACGAGATCGAATACGCGTTGAAGCTGGGGATCTACATGTTCAACGTGGAAAGCGAGCCGGAGTTGCGGCGGATTTCCGAGGTGGCCCGATGCATGGGCCGTCGCGCGCCGATTGCGATTCGCGTGAACCCGGGAGTTGACCCGGACACGCACCACTACATCTCGACGGGCAAACACGAAAGCAAGTTCGGGATTTCGCTGCGCGAAGCGCTGGATGTGTACCGTCAGGCGGCGCGGTTGGACGGCATCAAAATCCGCGGCGTACAGATGCACATCGGCTCGCAAATCACCAAGACCGCGCCGTTCGTGCTGGCCATCCGCAAACTTTTACGGCTGATCGAGCAGGTGCGCGGGATCGCGCCACGCACGCTGCAATCGTTTGATATGGGAGGCGGGCTGGGCATTCGGTATCGCGACGAGCGTCCGCCGACGGCGGTTGAATTTGCCCGCGCGGTGATGCCGCATTTGAAAGCAATGGGGCTGCGGATTCTGCTGGAACCGGGGCGTTTCATTGTGGGCAACGGCGGCGTGCTCGTCACGCGAGTCGTGCACATCAAACGTACGCCGGTGAAGCGGTTTGTGATTGTCGACGCGGCGATGAACGATCTGATTCGTCCGTCGCTGTACGGGAGCTATCACGAAATTATTCCCGTGACGGCCAAAGCGGCGCGCCGGAAAATCACGGCGGACGTCGTCGGGCCGGTGTGCGAGTCGGGCGATTTCCTGGCCCAAGAGCGGCGGCTGGCGGCAGTGGGGGAGAACGCGCTGCTGGCCGTCATGAGCGCGGGAGCGTATGGCATGGTGATGGCGTCGAACTACAATGCGCGGCCGCGTCCGGCGGAAGTGATGGTGAAGGGCAGCCGGTACGAGCTGGTGCGGCGGCGTGAGTCGGTCAAGGACCTGGTTTCGGGCGAGACGATTCCGTCGTGGCTGATGTGACGCGGGCTATTCCAGCAGTTCTTTCAAGCAGCTGATGAGGTGCTGGATGGGGAACGGCTTCATGAGGTACTTCGAATCGGTCTGGGTGAGGAACAGATTGATCTTGGGGTCGGCGGCAAAGCCCGTGATGAAAATGAAGCGGTCGGCGAGGAGGGGCCGCATTTCGCGGGCTTGGAGGTAGAATTCGTCGCCGCGCAGTTTCGGCATCATCACGTCACAAACGACCGCGTCGTACTCGTTGGCTTTCACCTTCATGAGGGCCTCATCGCCGTCGTTGGCGACATCGACGAGGAAGTTTTCGTCGGCGAGAATCCATTGTAATGCGGAGGCCAACTGCTTGTCGTCATCGACGAGCAGGAGCGCCTTGAATTCAATGGCGTCGGAAGGCCGTACGGCCGTGTCGGGTTGAGGCTTGAAATCCATATGTTTATGGTAGAAAGAGCACCTGAGATGCCAAGTGCTTGAGTTGGGCCCGACGGATCATTTTTATGGTGGGGGAGTTGAGCCGGCCCGCAAAATTTGCCAATAGGGAAGCTTTGGAGAACGATTTTGTCTTTGGGAAGATGCCATCGGCCAATTTGGGACGACCGAATGCTTATTCCGTGCTGAGTTGTTGTCTGAATCTCGAATGTATTGGCAATCTATTGCCAGTAGAAAACGTGGTTTTTTTGTGAAAAAGCCCACCACCGGCAGGGGGAACGTAGATGTGCTGAAATGGCGCGACGGTTGGAATAATCGTATGATGTAACTGCGGTCGGGTCAGGCCAATGCGCGTTTTTGGGTCGATTCGGCAGATGGTTGGATTGGCTCCAACTACAGCGTTGACAAGGGCAAGGCATCTTTTATACTGCGCGCGAAGTCTTTGGAAGTGCACCGCCGTTCCGAGGCTATCGGAGCGGCGTTTTGCCATACAGGACTGAACGAAGAAAGGTGGATGGAGACGCTATGGCATCTGGAAAAGTGAAGTGGTTCGATACGAAAAAGGGTTTTGGATTCATTCAACAGGAGGGTGGCCCCGATGTGTTCGTGCATTACACGAGCATTTCTGGCGACGGCTTCAAGAACCTGGAGGAAGGGCAAACGGTGGAGTTTGAGCTGGTTGATTCCCCCAAGGGACCGAAGGCGTCCAACGTCGTGGCGAAATAAATTAGGATTCCAGACAATACGGACCCCTGGCAGCGCAAGTTGCCGGGGGTTCTTCTTTGGTGGGGAAGGCCTTCGGTCGGCTAGCCGGCGCTGCAACGCGGCAGGTATGCCGGGATGTCGCCCTTCTTCAAGCGTCGAAATTCTTCCGGCTGGTTGCGTTTGGTATGGCGATGCTCGTTGACCCCGCTCACATCGCAGCCGAGCACCAAGGCATGAGCCTTGTAAACCCGGGGGCGGCCAATGACACGCACCGCATCGGATTGGGTCGGCTGTTGTCTCTTATCCAGAACAACAAAACTGAGGGGTAAGCTCCGCAGATCCACACCTGCCAGTCTTGCAAAACGCGCCCAGTTGCCGTCCGTGAAGGCCTCTGGTGGCGACGGCGCGAAGTGATGGCACCAGTGCCGGTCGTTTTCGGGCGTGAGCATCCCACAAGCGGCCTGATGCGTGCAGGGAGAGACTATTTGAAACGTACCGCGCAAACGCTCGCGCGCCGCAATCAACCGTCGGCTCACTTCGTGGGTGCCCGGTTCGATCCAGATCACACTCGTCGCGTGCACCGCCAGACCAAGTAACTCCACAACCTGTTCATCTGACAACTCCGTGAGAACGTGGCTGATCAGGAGCGTGCCGAAATCGTGGTCGGAGGGGCGATCCAGCCATACGCTGATATCAGGGAATACTTCTCGAGCCTTGCGCGCCGCGAACTGCATCGCCACGGGAGAGCGATCCCAAAGAACCAGCTTCGATGGGGGTTCCGCTCCGAAATGTTCGAGAAAGGCTCGCATGGCAATCCCGGTTCCACATCCCCAGTCAACCGCCTCTGCCCGAGGCGGCTCCCAGCCGCGCCGCTGGAGGTCCTTCAGGACGTAGTCCCACTTCCAGCGAATGCGTTGGCCAAATGTCTGATCGTAGCTCTCCAGGTCGCGGTCGTTGCGCCAATAGTCACGCGCGCCCGCAGTTCCGTCCAGGAATGCGGAACGCAGTCGTTCCAGCGCCTTCCAGTCAATGGTCTGCCAGTCCATGCCGCAGCCATTCATCCAGCGCGTGGTGGTGGATGCCGAAGAACTCCTTGAATTGCTCGACACGCGCGCGGGCCGCCGTCGACACAAATGGCTTGCCGTCGCGCACCGCCGCAATCATCAGGTTCTTGGGTGTGTGTTCCGTGGAAACAAATTCGATCATCTTGGTGCGATAACCCGCCCATTCGAGAAACAGCGTGCGCAGGCCATCCGTCGCCCACTCCGCCATCCGTTCCGTCATGATGCCGTGTTCGAGCACTGCCGCCAGGGGAGCCGGTCGGCCGAGTTGGGGCCGCACCTCCTTGTGACAGCACGGCGCGACGATAATCAAGTGTGCGCCCGCTTCGACCCCGCGGCGGATCGCGTCGTCTGTGGCCGTGTTGCAGGCATGCAGGGCGATCAGTGCGTCGACGGTTGGTAACTGGGCATTCTCGATTGTGCCCGCGGCAAACTCCAATCCTTCCGCGCCGATCTGCCGCGCCAACGCATTGGCCGAAGCGACCAACTCCTCGCGCACTTCGATGCCGATTACCTTCACGGGTCGCTTCCACACGCGCGCAAACAGGTGCCACAGGCCAAACGTCAGATAGCCCTTGCCGCAACCCATGTCGGTGATGGTCGGACAACCGCTCCCGCGCTCCAGCCACCCGCAGTCCTTCGCCAGATGCGTGAAAATCTCCAGGTACCGGTTGATCTGGGCGTGTTTGTCCGCCATGGTCGGGCGGACGTTGCCCCGATCATTCAGGACACCCAGACCGCGCAACCAATCGCGCGCGGAATCATCGAGAATCGCCTGTCGTGGCCTGTCGTGGGCGCGAGATGGTGCTTCGGCATTCGCAGGCTTGTGAGCCACGAGCTTGGCGGCTCCCGAATCCTCGACAAACAATTGCCAGTCCCGTTTTGTTGTATTGAGCAACGCGCTGCGAAACCGAACGCCAATCTGCTCCTTCGCCCAGATCGCGGCCTGGTCAAGCGGCACATTCTTGGTGGTGTCGCGGGTCGGGTAGCGAAACGTGAGCGACAAATACGGGCCGGCCTTCAGCTCGACAAGGCGTCCGATCACCTTCTCGGGTGCGTCCGCGGGATCGACGCTGCGCGACAGCACGAGCCGCACGAAGGAGCCGTCGGTCAGGCTCTCGGTTGTGTGCCGAACAAACTCATCGCTGGTGGTTGCCGCGTTGCCCATGCTCCGCATTCTAACCGCAAGCGCGTCGCGTTGCGATCACTTATGGCGTCGCTGGCGCCGGTGCGGGAGCCGGCGGCGGAGCGGGTGCAGGCGCTGGTGCGGGGGCCGGCGTCGTCGCCGCGGCTGCCCTGGCCTTCGCTTCGGCTACGCGTTGTTCCTTGCGCTGGACGTAACCTGATTTGGGCAACGCGTCTTGCAGGCCTTGCGGCAGATAGTTCAAGACGCAGCCGAAATACCACATGCTCCACAGCACGCCCATCACCACGAGCGCCACGATCAGCTTGTTGCGTCCTGTGTGGCTCTCGGCAAACGGGTCGGTTAAATCACGTTGCGCGCCCGGCGGCAACGCGGCCACTCCCGTCAGCGACGCGCCGAACGGGACGTTGATCTTGGCCTTGGCGTTGACGGCCCAGCCGTTGGCGTCGAGGATCGGGCCGAGGTTGCGCTTACGGAGTTTCAGCGCCGCGATAATCACCGCGGGCAGCGAGATCACCAGGATGACTCCCAGCACAACAAATAGCATCTTCCAGGGCGCGATGTCCGCCAGTTTCGCGAAGATAAGCCCGGACGCTGTTGCCAGCGAACCGAGCGCGACGCCCAGGGCGGCCACCGTGCCAACGTCGAATCTCTTCGCCTGCTGTGTGGCGGCGACGGTCGTTGCTTTCTCGGCGTTCGCGGCCTGCTCCGGCGTTTGCGCCAACTGTGTATTCACGGCTGCGTCGGCGACGGCCGCGCGCTTGGCGACCTGTTCTTCGATCATCCGCACCAACTTCTTGTATGGCGACCAAAATGCCTGCCGCAGACTGATCGGATTGTCGATCAACTTCACAATCGTCGCGTCCCAGTCACGTCCCGCGCGGTCATAGAAGATGCCGTTGCGCCCGACCATCAGATTATCCGAGTCGCCATCGGTGAACGCCGCGGCAATGGTCATCTTCTCACCCGAGCTCTTGCGCGTACATTCGCAATAGGCCAGATACGAACCGCTCAACGCCGCCATCAGGCTGTGCTTGGCGATGTCCTCCACGCGGATGCATAACTCGCAACTTCTTTGGTCAAGGTACAACGTCCCCGCCTGGAAAACGGCCTTTGCTTTGCGACCGTAAAAGTCGCGGAACGAAACGAAATTGATCAACAGCTTGTAGAGATCGCGGTAGTAGCGCGTCAGGCGGTCCACCGCCGCGATCGAGTTGAACTCCGGCTCCAACGCCTTGTCTTTCGCGATCAGGGCGCCAATCGTGTCCTTCGCCTTGCTCGACAGGATCTCGCGCACACGCTTGATGCCGAGTTTCTCGACCGACGCGCCGGTTTTGCCCGCCGACCATGCCTCGTATTCGGCGAATTTGCCGAGCAACGCCACCCAATCAACTTCCGTGAGGGTCGGTTTGTCGCCGATCAACGGTTTCACTACCTCCGCCTGAAATTGTGCCAGCGCGCCTGCCCACGCCGGGTTTACCCCGCCGCGCAACGGCAGCGGGCGGTCGGCTCCGACCAGCGCCAGCGGGAAACTCGCGACCTCGACCGAATTGGCGGTAAGATCCTTGGCGGCGATGGCCAGATACTCCTTCTCTTCACGATTGAGCGCGCTGAGCGCGCGGGGGTCGAACGCGACGAGGCGGCACCGGGCAAAATAATCGTCGATCTTCACCTTGACCGCCTTCAGCGTTGTTGCCGCGGCTGGCGTCGCGTCGCCGAGAGGCAGCACCTTCACGTCGCCCTCGGCTTTCTTCCACCAATCCGAATAGGCCGCCGCATCCGCGAAAAACTGGTCGAGCTTGGCCTGGTTGATGCCCGGCTTGCCGCTGCGGTCGGTTTCCGCGCCGAGGGAGTTGATGATGTCGGTGATGACCGCCCTGATAGCATCGTCCGACGCGGCATCGACGGGAATGATGCCGTCACCGTTGAAATTCGTCTGCGAGAAAATCTTCGTCGTGTCGGCGGTGTCCTCGACGGTGATCTCCGTCGCGTTTTTCTTGCCGAGGTCGGAAAGAATCTGCCGCGCCGACGACAACAATGTTTTGCCCTCGGGTGTCGCGTCGTTGATCGCGGTCAAGGGCAGGGCAGGGGACGACATCAATAGATCATCGGGGTTTTTCAGGCAACTGGCTGCCCATTTCGCCGCCGCGATGATTTCCGGCGCGCGAATTCGCCCGTCCTTGTCCGTGTCGACAAGATCGAGTGTTTTGGTGTCGAACTCGATCCCGCGCGTCGGGCAGGCCAGCGCCACCCACAGTTTCTGGTCCAGTTCGTCGAGGTGGGCGACGTCCGCTCCCCGGTCCAATTTCACCTGGTCGAATCCACCCGCACGAAAGAAACGCCATCTGTACGAGTTGGTCATAGCCATGGATCCGGTGCTCCTCCGTCGCCATTTTCTACCGAATCACCGGCCAAAACGCAACTCCCCATCCTGCACCTCACTGCGAATCAACGCGTATGGATGCAAATTCGGGCAATGTCCTAATTGGGGAGGTGCAGTGTGAGTTCAAGCTCTGGTCGGCCCCTTATATTGCGGCGGAGCTGCGGGCGTTTTGGCGCGGCGTTCCTGACAACGAGTCTGCGTTCTCTGTGGCGCTGTTGAATGGCCCGACTAGTGGCCCGATTGCCAGCTGGTGAGAGTGCCGTCATCGAAATTCAAATACTCCTTTGCGGGCGACCCGGTTTTATAATACCACTGCTCACGGGTGCCATGTTCCGTCTCGGTGCTGCTGATTTGGTCGGGCTCTCCGATGGAGGCCCGGACGTCGGATTCGGTCATTCCGGGCACAACATCTCCGTGCCAAATGGCTTTCTTGACCACCGGCAAAAGCTCGGGATGGGCTTCGAGATATCGCAGACGACGGGTTGTCTGCTCCAGCTCCAGTTGCTTGGCCATCGACAGGTCCTTTTCCTTTTTCGACGGGGTATGACACCCCAAGGCCAGAACCGTCAGCATGACCATCACGATTCGCTTCATTTCGCGCCTTCCGGATTCATTGGTCTATGAAATAGTGCGGTGAGGGTGCCAGAAGCTTCCGGCACGGCAACCGCCATCGTGGCCGGGATTTAGTTCACGCCCAGGAGTTCGACTTCGAACACGAGCGTGGCATTGGGAGGAATCACGCCGCCCGCGCCGTTGGCGCCATAGGCCAGGCTCGGCGGGATGGTGAGCTTGCGCACGCCGCCCACTTTCATTCCCACAACGCCCTGGTCCCAGCCCTTGATGACCTGACCGGCTCCGACTTGAAAGGTGAAGGGCTGTCCGTGGTCCTTGGACGAATCGAACTTGGTGCCGTTGGTGAGCCAGCCCGTATAGTGAACCGTCACGCTCTTGCCCGTACCGGCCACGTCACCCGTGCCGACCTTCGTATCTTCCATTTTCAATTCGGTCACATTAGCTCCCGGTTGCGGCGCCGCAGCAGCGGCCGCTGGTTGAGGTGTTGCCGCGATGGGCGGCGGTGATACGGCATCGGACGCTGATTGAGTTGTTGCAGCAGCCGCTGGCTGTTGGTCTTGTTTGGGCGCCTCGCTCTGCGAACAACCCACGGCGAGGACGCCGAAGCAACCAATGAGTACGAATTTCGGAACAAGCGGATTCAATTTCATACGGGAACTTTAGCGGCTGCGAATAGCGATTGCAAGCAGCGGCTCCAACGGCAGCGAGCAGCCCGCCACCATCGCCTCGACGAGGTAGCGCCCGCCAAACCACAACGTTCGACGCGCGTTTTAGGCCTCCGCAACGCAAGAAAACATCGCCGAAGTGCTAAAACAAACCCAAAAATGGCTGAACAAACCCAAACAAACCCAACGCGAAAAACAGGGTTGCCGTCTTCGCAACCAACTGCATCGCAGGCCAGTGCGACGACGAGGTTGCCAAAAAAGTTTGGGTTTGTTTTGTCCAAATCCACTTTCTACCGGGCTCCCCTCTCCGAAAGTGGTAACCCGTCGCCCCTTTTTTTCGTCGAAAGCCGCTCAACCATCAGCCATCGGCCATCGGCCATCAGCCATCGGCCATCAGCCATCGGCCATCAGCCATCGGCCATCAGCCATCGGCCATCAGCCATCGGCCATCAGCCATCGGCCATCAGCCATCGGCCATCAGCCATCGGCCA
>Ga0182027_10001032_pt1 | contig 47054 bp, 46 predicted proteins | sample 712E1DmetaG_FD_121300 | JGI IMG/M metagenome (GOLD analysis project Ga0182027, IMG submission 121300) | Permafrost microbial communities from Stordalen Mire, Sweden - 712E1D metaG (Illumina Assembly) | ecosystem: Environmental > Terrestrial > Soil > Wetlands > Permafrost | place: Sweden...
CATGAAGGGCGTCCGCGACGCCTCGGTGCCCACGCTCCGCAACCCGAAACGCACGTTCGACTGTTACACCACGCTGTTCTCGGCGGTGTCGGAGGGACTGGTTCGCGCATGCCACGATTGCTCGGACGGCGGCCTGGCAGTGGCGCTTACCGAAATGTGCTTTGCCGGCGACATGGGCGCGCAGGTGGAGTGCTCGGCCATAGAACACTCGGGATGCGCTTCCGACATCGATCTCCTGTTTTCCGAGTCGCCGGGACGGATTCTGCTCGAGGTGGAGCCGCAGAAGGCCAGGCGGCTGGAAACGCTGTTTTCCCGTTTGCCGCTGCGGCGGATCGGGGCCGTTGTCAAAGGCGACACCATACAGTTCAAAGGACTGCGGCAGGCGCCGGTGGTGACCCTGTCCCGGATCGACGCTAAAGCCGCGTGGAAGAGCACGCTGCAGTTTTGAGAAAGACGGGAAGGATTCACCACAGAGACACAGAGTACACAGAGCAATGCCAGAGAAGCAATCGTCTAATCTTGAATTTGCGATTTACAATCCCTTTCTCTGTGTCCTCTGTGTCTCTGTGGTGAGTCTTCTTCCTGTCTAACAGCAGGATGAGAATTTAAGCACAAGGAGAGTTCCGGCGTGAGCAGAGACATTGCGGCCATCGTTCTGGCGGGAAACGGCACAAATTGCGAAATGGAAACGGCGCACGCCTGCCGGCTCGGCGGGTTCGACACCGTGGACATCGTTACCGTATGGGAACTCGTGAGCGGCGACGCGTCGCTCGCCCAGTACGATTTCCTTTGCCTGCCGGGCGGCTTTCTCGACGGCGACGACCTCGGATCGGCCAAGGCCCAGGCGAACCGCCTTCTTCACACCGTAGTCAAGAAAACGGGCGCACCGCTGTTTCCGCAGTTTACCTCATTTATCCAGAACGGCAAGCTGATCCTGGGCATATGCAACGGGTTCCAGCTCATGGTAAAGCTCGGGCTGCTGCCCGCGCTCTCCGGCGCGTTCACCCAGCAGGTGACGCTCACCAACAACGATTCCGGACGGTTCGAAGACCGCTGGGTGTGGCTCAAGGCCAACCCGTCATCACCGTGCGTGTTCACAAAAGGGATCGACACCTTGTACCTTCCGGTGCGCCACGGCGAGGGCAAATTTGTCGCCCGCGACAGCGAGGTACTCGATGCGCTTCGCAAACAGAACCAGATCGTGTTCTCCTACATGGATCCCGAAACGCAGGCGCCGACCATGAAGTATCCGGAAAACCCAAACGGTTCTCAGCTGTCAATTGCCGGCGTCTGCGACGCAACGGGCCGCCTGTTCGGCCTCATGCCGCATCCGGAGGCATATTCCCACGGCACCAACCATCCTCGCTGGTCGCGCGAAGATGTGCCCGAGGAGGGAATGGGTCCGCAGTTGTTCAGAAACGCACGCGAGTATATTGCGAATAATTCCTGACCTGGACGGTTTCATGAAGATCGTGAGCTACACCAAGGGCGACCATCTGGTGCTCAGGATACACCCGCACGGCCAGGATTTTCCAGACCTGTCGGAGCTCGAACGGCTCATCGTGGAGTACCTCGACGGGGGCGTTCGCAACATCGCGGTGAATTTCGTCAACAAGTCGTACATTTACAGCGGCGAATTACGCGTGCTGCTCCATTGCTACAAGCTGGTGCTTGCGCGCGGTGGTTCGTTGTGCATTATCGAGCCGGACAAACAGCTGTTCGACGTGCTTGCGGTGCTCAACATCGACAAACTCATCAAGATTTACGAATCGGAAGACTGCCTGCTTCCCGAAGTTGATTCTCCCGCCTGAAGTCCGTTACGGCAGCCGCTGGATCTGAGGCGACGCGCCCTTCTTCGCCGGTTCCTGGAACGGCGGGTACACGCCAATGGCCTGTCCCGATTCCAGCGCAATTTCCCGCTCGGTTTTTTCCTCGATCACGGGGATCCCCACGCGCATGCCGGGCATGAGCGTTGAGAGATCGGCGCTCTTGTTGTACTTTGCAAACAGCCACAGCGGAATCTGGTCCTGGTCGTTGCACATGCTCCAGAGCGCCTCGCCGTGCTTGATGATTCTCGGACGCACGTCGGTAACCTTGTACCGGGTGTAGAAATCCTCTTCAAGCGCCATGTGATATTCGAGCCGCGCCTTTACAAAACGGGCAAGCCCCTCAGCATCGGCCGGGATGGCAAGCGGGCCGCCGATCCGAATCTCGGAGCGCGGACCAAGCCGGTTGAGCGCGCGGATGCGGTACGTGGGCACGCCGAGCCAGTCGGCATAGTGGCCGATGGTCTCGTCGACCGAAACCCTGATCTTCGCGGTGTTCCCCGACGGCGAAAGCGTAGTTTCCAGGTTGTAAACCGACACGTCGAAGGCGGGCGCCGTGGACAGCATCTCTCCCTTCGAGAAAGCCGGCAGCGTGTCGGCCTTGGCCATCGCCACATCCTTCAGGGAATCCGAAATGACCTCCTGCGGCGCGGGCGGCTGCGCCTTGGACGCGACCGGCGCCTCGGCCGCGGCGGGCTGCGACTTGGACGCCCTGGTTGTACCGGCCTTCTTGACGGAAGGGAGAGGCACGGGCGTCGACTCCGCCGGCGGCGGCACGGGCGCCCCCTGGATCGTGCTTTCGGCCGACGCGGCCGTATCGGATTGCGCCATGGCAATCTCGGCGGGCGCCGCGGTCGACGGGATCCTGAGCACCTGGCCTGCATATATTCTGTTGCCGCGGGTGATGTTGTTTTCAAGCGCGAGCCGATCCACGGGCACGCCCATGCGTGAAGCGATGGTATACAGGTTGTCGCCTTTCTGCACCGTATAGTATTGCAACCGCTCCGGCGCGTCGCTCTTGAGTGAATCGGGCACGGAAGCCAGCACTTTCTCGGCATCCGGTTGCCGCAGCCCCGACGGAATCCTTATTGCAAAGCCGGAGGGAATCTGCTTCTGCTGGTAAAACACCACGGGGCGAAGGGCAGGATTGTAATCCATGAGCGTCTTCTGCGAAATGTTGAGGTATGAGCATACCACCGATGGTTTCATATACGACGGCAGCACGACGGTCTTGAATTCGTACCTCGGCGCGAAATGCAGGTCGGCAAAATACGCATCGGGATGCTTGGCGATGTCGCTTGCGGCGAGAAAGCAGGCATAAAAGTTCTTTGACGCAAATTGGAAACTGGGGCTGCTGTAGTTCTTGATGACCGTCGAAATATCGCGCGAGCCGACCACCTCCACGGCATGCTTCATGCCGTTTACCCCGTGATTGTATGCCGTGATGGCAAGCGGCCAGGATTGCAGCTGGTCGTAGTTCTGTTTGAGCAGCCTCGCGGCGGCGGCCGTTGCCGTGACGGGATCTCGCCGCTCGTCGATAAGGTAATTGATTTTAAGGAAGAGCTTTCCCGTTCCCCGCATAAACTGCCACAGGCCGGCGGCGCCCACTTTGGAATAGGCCTCGGTGTTAAATGACGATTCCACGTGCGGCAGGTAGGCAAGATCCCCGGGAATCCCGTGCTGCGCGAAAATTGCGCGTATGGTGTCGGTAAAGGCCGTGGACCGCTGCAGCCCCTCCCTGAACCGCTCCTTCTGTCCCTGCTGGAAGCGAATCCGTTCGGATGCGCCCGCAAGCGCGCCGGCAGGCGCGTGCTGCGTGAGGATCAGCGCGATTTCTTTTTCCTCCTGCGTCCACGTGGACTCGGGCTGTGCCTTTATGGCGTCAAGCTTCTTGACAAGAGCAATCTTCTCGCCTTCCAGGAACCTCGACTGGGAAAACGTGCCTCGCTGCGGGAGATTAAGCTTCTTGTAGATGACAAGCGGGTATTCTCTGTCGTGCAGCACGCCTTCGGTAAGCGACCATTCGGTATAGGTTTTCTTCCAGAATGCAACATTATCCTTGAGCAGGTCGGGCAAGGCAAAGATCGTTGAATCGCCGGCCTGGGGAAATGCGGCGCCGGCAAACAATGCAGCAAAAAAAAGGGAAACAGCAATCTTTCTCTTCATTGAAATCGCTCTGCGAGTCTCAGGTGGGTGGTAAAATCCGCGACCTAAAATACTACGGCGCGTGGCGAAGTGTTGGGGGATTGATTGAGCGGCGGGACTTGAACATAACAAGAAGTTCCAGGTTCCACGTTGGACACAACGGCTAAGGTAGCGCGCTCTCTTGACCTGGAACTTGCAACCTGGAACTTGCAACCTGGAACCTGGAACTCCACTCTTAGTTCACCTGCTTCTTGAACTGCGTACCCGGCCTGAACTTGATAACGTTGCACGCCTTTGCCGTAAACGACGCGCCGGTCTGGGGGTTGCGTCCGTGTCTCGCCTTTCTCTTCACAACGCAGAAACTGCCGAACCCGACAAGTTGAACCCCTTTTCTGGCGTTTCTGCGGATTGCGCTCAATACCGAATCCACTGCTTTCTCGGCCATCGTTTTCCTGATGCCCGTGTCTCCGGCAACGGCATCCACCAGGTCTCGTTTGTTCATTGTCCCCCCTTGCGTGAAAAACGATCTTCAGCCGAGCATGAACCATTCCGTCAGTAGCCGGAATAATCTTCCTGCATTCTGGCAAGCTCGGGCTTGGCCTTTGCCCAGAATTCGTATGCCGCGACGTGCGCCTTTTTCGCCATTGGGTCCATGCTCTTGAGCGGTTTGGACTGGGCAAACTTTGCAAACCGGATTCCTCCCGTCTTCATGATCGCGGCATATTCGTCCGGACCGATGGCAAACAGTGTCGTTTGCACGCGCGTGAGGCCTCCCGACGGCGCACCGGCCCCGGGCGTGGGAGCCGTGACCCTCACCGAAGAATTCTTCTGTTCGAGGTAATAGACCCTGCCGGGAAGAAAATTGAGACGCACCGTGGCGACGTTGTCGATGCGGGCCATGATGTAGTGCACTCCCGTGTCTACGGGAAACTGCACGACAGTGTTGTTGGCCGTGACGGCGCCGAAAACGCCATCCACAAATATGGTGCTCAATTTTTCGGCATTATACGCGGTAGTCGCCCGGGGCATGGGCCGCACAACCACCACAAGCGCCGTGGCGGGGTGTGCCTTCACTTCCGGGATGCTTATCGAATAGAGAAGAACAACCGGCGAGCATGAGGCAATAAAAAACACCGCTCCAACGGGCAGGGCGCGCCAGAGTATCGATTTCACATTGTCCTCCTGGTTTAGCATTTCGGTTCCGGCACGGTCGGGCGCGTGTCCCGGCCGCGGCTACAGACTTATCTCAAACGAATTCCCCACCGCAAAGCATTTCATGGGCGACTTACTTTTTGCGACCATCCTCCTCGATGTCGCCACCATGGCATCCACCTGGGTGTCGGTTCTCTCGCGGTTGAGATGAAACATGCCGAAGCGCTTGACGCCGGCCCGGAGCCCCAGCTTCACGGCATCGGTGAACTGCGAATGACCAAAGGAGCGGTTTGCCGGGTAGTCCCGCCCGGAAAATTCGGCGTCGTGGATGAGCAAATCGGCCCCGCGCGAGAATTCGGCATATTCCCGGGACGTCCGACCGCCCGAATGGTGAAATGCCAGCTCATTGTCAGTGAGAAACACAAAGCTCGACCCGGCTTCCTCGAACCTGAACCCGAGCCCGCCGTTGGGATGGGAAAGGAAGATCGGGCGCACGGTGATGCTGCCGATGGAAAAAGGATCGGCTCCCAGGTTGTCGAATTGCAGGTTTGCCGAAACCGATTCAAGGCCGACCGGAAAAAACGGCGAGCACATGACGCCCTGGAGAATCTCCCGGTAGGATGGAAAATTGAAGCTGCATCCGTGAATGGTGATGGTGGTGTCTTTTCGGTACACCGGCTGGAAAAACGGGAACCCCATGATGTGGTCGAGGTGAGCATGCGTAAACAGCATGTGGAACCTCTTCACTTTCGAGCGCACCAGCTTGGTCCCCAGAGACCTGATGCCGGTTCCCGCGTCAACCACAATGACGTCGCCTTTTTTCGATCTGATTTCGAGGCAGGTGGTGTCGCCGCCATAGCGGTTAAATTGTTTTCCGCTTACCGGCAACGATCCACGGGATCCCCAGCAACGAATGTACATAACCTCTCCGGGTATTGGTTCCCGCTACGCAGGGAAGGAACGGCTTGCAACAAAAGTGCGAATAATAATTATAACAATTTGCGAAAGACAATGCGAGTAAAAAATAATCGCCGCCGCGCGCGCAAACGGCGCGCCGCATTCTTCTCAAGGCGGTTTTACGCCTCGGGCGCAGGCACGGCCGCGCTTCCAACCACGTCCTGAATCACCAGGCCGGCAAGGTAGAAACCGAACGTGCCGGTAACATGGACGGCGGATCCGTTGATCTGCTTCTTGGTACTGCACCAGTCATGCGCGGCCGTCGGGCCGGCGCCCGTTTGTTGCGTCTTGGGGCACACGCAGTCGTCGGTGCCGCACGCATTTCCCGCGATCCGCAACGGAAGATTCTCTTCACTGTAAACGCAGGTCACGTCACCGTCAAAGCCCTTTCTCCTCAGCCGCTTGCGGATGTACCTGCCCAGCGGACATCCTTGCGACTTCCATAGCGAGTCAACCCTTATTTGCAAAGGATCGAGCTTGTTTGAGGCGCCCAGCGCCGAAAAGACTTTTGCCCCTGCTTTACACGCAGCAATGATGAGGTCCACCTTGTTGCTGAGACTGTCGATGGCGTCGACAACGTAGGCGTAGCCGCCGAGGTCGAACTCGTGGGCCGTCGCCCTCGAAAAAACAGTCTGGAGCGGAATGATCTCCGCCTTCGGATTGACAAGCCGCATGCGGTCGGCCAGCTCGGTCACTTTGGGTTTGCCGACGCTTGCGGTGGTGGCCTGGACCTGACGATTGACATTGGTGATGCACACCACGTCGGAGTCGACCAGCGCGATGGTGCCGACGCCGGAGCGGACAAGCGCTTCCGCACACCAGCTTCCCACGCCGCCGATGCCGAAGACGATCACGCGCGTGGAAGCGAGGGCACGAATTCCCTCGCCGCCCGCAATGATCTCCAGCCGTTGGAAAATCGGATTGTGCGACACCTGCGGGTCCCTTTCGAATGTATTTTCAGCTTTGCGCGCCGCGACGGATCAACAAATATACACTTTCCACAGAGTTTGCGCGCAGCCCGCAGGTGAGTCAAAAGCTGGGTACGAAACCACGGCCCCGCGGGCCAAGGCCTGTTGTCCGTGAAAACGCCGAAGGCTTGTCGCGAATTCCCTGTTGCATCACATACAATCAACGTCCGGGAGCACCCCATGAACAAGCGCCAGCCATTGCACTACGACTCAGTGGTCCTGCATGGCGCCGCAGCCTACGACGAGGCCACCGGCGCGCTCAGCATTCCAATTTACCCTGCGTCAACCTATCGCCAGAAAGACGTTTCGAAGCGCCAGGAATTCGACTACGGGCGCTCGGGGAACCCCACGCGCAAGGCGCTGGAAGCCACCCTTGCGACGCTCGAAGGCGGAAACGCCGGTTTTGCGTTCGCCTCGGGCATGGCCGCCATCCATGCGGCGATTACCGCACTGGTCAAGGCGGGCGACCATATAGTCGCCACGCGCGACTGCTACGGCGGCACCTACCGTTTCCTTACGGATTTTCTCCCGAAGTTCGGCGTGGCCTGCACCTTTACAGACACAACAAATCCCGCCGACACCCGGGCCGCGCTGAGGCCCGAAACCCGCGTCCTGTTTCTGGAGAGTCCGTCCAATCCGATGCTCAGGATCACCGATCTTTCCACGCACGCACAGATCGCGCACGAGCGCGGCATCGTCACCATGATCGACAACACGTTCCTGTCGCCGTACTATCTGCGGCCGATCTCCCACGGCATCGACATCAGCATTCACAGCGCCACAAAATTCCTTGGTGGCCACAGCGACCTCATCGCCGGCGCCGTGATCACCCGGACCGAAGAACATGCAAACGCGGTCCGGTTCGTTCAGAACACCTGCGGCGGCGTGCTGAGCCCGGAAAATTCATGGCTGCTGTTGCGCGGGATCAAAACGCTTGGCGCGCGCATGAGATGTCAGCAGGAAACGGCCGTAAAGATCGCCGAATGGCTCGCGCGGCAGTCATGGGTCACACACACCTACTATCCCGGCCTCACAAACCACCCGGGGCGGGACGTTCTTTTGCGTCAAGCTACGGGCACGGGATGCGTTGTGTCGTTTACCGTTGACACGCCACAGCGGCTGGGCCGCCTGCTGTCGTCGGTGCGCCTGCTTTCGGTTGCCGTGAGCCTCGGCGGCGTGGAAAGCATTCTCTCGTATCCCGCGCGGATGTCGCATGCCGCAATGCCGGCAGCGGTGAGGGCGGAACTCGGCATTACCGATACGCTGCTGAGGCTTTCCGTAGGGCTGGAGGCGGCAGAGGACATCATTGAGGATTTGGCGCAGGGAGCGGCGCAGTGAAGCACCGCGGACAGGAGTCCGCGGCTTCTTCGCGTCCGGGAGTCGCCGAAGCTTGCCTTCCGCACGGGCGCGCCCTATTTCGAATGAGCAGTCGTATCAGTCAAGGGTAGCTTTGTTCCCTCCGATATCCCGGACTGTGCGGAATCCGGAGCAGCCGGCAGCCTGCCTTCGATTATCCGTTGCGGCGCAGGAGCTACCGGCCGTTTAGGCACGGCTTCATTGTATCTGTCTACCCCTTTGTTCCTCACTATCGATGACACTATCGCGCATGCGATGCTGCTTGCAGCAAAGCTCGCGCCTATCGTCAGGTTCAGGCGTTGCGCATTCTTGTCAATTGCAAATGCGGGATTCCCCTGCATTTCCTGCAGGTAGGACACGAGGGCGAGTCCCAGATACATGCCGGCCCATTCACCCAGCTCGGCTCCGACCTCTTTTGTGATCCACGACCAGACGGAATGGCTCGCCGACGCGCGGTTGTCCAGGAGCACGCCGTACAACGCCGGCTCCGTAAGAAGCAGACCGCCTTGCTTGTACTCTCCCGCATCTAATTTGTCGATGTGGAGGTCAAAAAAGTCGTCGCGAGAGGCTCTCCGGGCGACTGAGGCATTGAACGCAAGAGCGCCTTTGTGCAAAAGATAGTCGGACCGGCTGTACAAACGCTGCTGAATAAACGACGCGATCTCCGTGCCGATAGTGAGAGGAATCGTGAATTTGTAAAGGCTATTTGAGAATGGCTCGCTCTTTCCGGCGGAATCGAGTTTGCTTTCGTTCTTGATCGCGTCCAGGAGACCCTCGATCTCATACGCTGCAATGCCGATATCGACGCACCATACTAGCGCTCCCACGGCGTGGCCGCTCCATTTGTAACCGAGGGACCTGTCGACATAATCGGCGCTGGAATCTTGCGAGAGCAGGAATCGCTCGATCCTGAAACGGCTTACAGATCTGTCGCCTTGCGAGTAGTGGTCTTTGATGGGAAGCGAGTCGGACAGGGGCAAGGCAGCGGCGACGGCCGCAAGAATCAGGGACCAGACCATTATTTTGCGGCATGGGCTTTTCACGCGTCCGTCTCCACGGTCCGGCCTTCCCTGCTGCTTTGCAGGGCACGTTCGATGATTCGTATCACGTCTCCTCCCCGTTCGGGCTTGACGCAAAGCTCGGCGCCATTGACAATTGCATCATACACGTTCTCGTAGAACGCCGCGTAGCGCCCCGGCGCGGTCTCCACCGATTCGCAACGCAGGCGCGTCCCTTCGCCGGTGGTGAGCGTTCCCCATTGGCCGGCTCCTTCCTTTCCCCAGTCCGCGCCGGCAGGCGATGCGCCCTGCCTCAGGGCCTCTTCCTGCGGATCAAGACCGCACTTGACGAATGAGCCGTTTGAGCCGTTGAGCCGGAACCGGGGGCGAGGCTCGCACGCGAGCATGCCTGCTTCCAGCGTTACCTTGAGACCCGGGTAGTGGAGCACGATTTCGAACTGATCGTCGGTTTCCGCATTGTCACGCTCGATCCTGATGTCGGCGGCAAGCGACTTGGGCGAGCCGAAGAGCGCGAGGGCCTGGTCGACAAGATGCGGGCCGATGTCGTACAAGAGGCCGGCGCCCGGGCCCGGTTGCTCTTTCCACGCCCCGGGTTTGCGCTGGGCCCTGAACCTGTCGAAACTCGACTCGAATTCAACGAGACGTCCCAGTCGCCCGGTCCGGACCATCTCGGACACAGTGAGAAAGTCGCCGTCCCAGCGCCTGTTTTGGAAAACAGTGAGAATCCTGCCCGCCTTTCTTGCCAGATCGACCAGTTCCAGCGCGTCGCTTGACGCAACTGTAAACGGCTTGTCTACCACGACGTGCTTGCCGGCCAACAGCGCCGCGCGGGCCAAATCGAAATGTGTGGCATTTGGTGTGGCAATTACCGCAAGCTCGATATCCTTGTTGCCGAAAAGTTCGGCCGCATCTTTCACCACAGCGACGCCCGGATACCGCTGGCGCGCCGTTTCGCCATGTCGTTCCACAACAACGGCGAGCCGCAACCGGGGAACCGCGGAAATTACCGGTGCATGAAACACGCGTCCGGCCATGCCGTACCCCACAAGGCCTACATTCACGCTTCTAAACATACCGTGCTCCTTGGTACAGGGTTATGGGGGCAACTTATTGGCTCGATTATTGCAAAATATAATGTGGAAAGGTCGCATGCGTTCCGACGCGTTCACCATGAGATGTGTGATTGACATGATGCCGGGTAAAGCCTATTTTGGAGGACGATGTGGCCCCCGGCGGATTTCCGTGGGGTTCGGCCTCGCAAAGGAGAATTCATACAATGGACAATGTACCCGCAAGCCTTGACGAATTCGTTCGCACCCACAACAAGCCTATTCTGGCCGATTTCTGGGCCGAGTGGTGCGGGCCATGCAAAATGATGGCGCCGATTCTGCAGGAACTGGCAAAGGAGTGGAAGGACCGGATCACGGTGATAAAAATAGACACCGAACGGAAGCAGAGCCTTGCACAGCAATTCAACATTACCGGTATTCCAACGCTCATTCTTTTCATGAACGGCGCAGAGGCGCACCGGATTACCGGCGCTATGCCTCTGCCGCAGCTCAAGCAGGTGCTGAGTGAGTTTGTATGATCGGCATGCCGTGAAGACAATTTCTCAACTGCGATACATGGCACCCTGCCTAAGCCTCGTTGCTGCTGCAGGCTTCCTGCTGTTTGCATCCTGCAAATCTCCCGGCGACACTCCGCCGTGGGAGGTGAACAGTCTCACCAGTCAACTTCGTGCCCGGGCCGGCGGCGGCTATGCGGTCCTGAGCCGCGGCGTCACGCACTACGAACTCCTGGGGCCGGACACCGGACGAGTGGTCGTGCTTGTGCACGGATCTTTCTTGCCCATGTGGACATGGGACAGGCAAGTAAGCGTGCTCGCCGATGCGGGCTTTCGTGTGTTGCGATATGATGAGTTCGGCCGCGGTTATTCCGACAGGCCTCAGACCGACTACAACATAGAGCTCTATTGCGATCAGCTGGGCCAGCTTCTGGACACTCTGAAGCTGAAGAAACCAGTTTCGCTCGTCGGCATTTCGTTCGGCTGCGCAATCATTGCGACGTATGCTTCTCTGCACCCGGGGAATGTTGACAAAATGATATTCTCGGCGCCCGTGGTTGATCCCCTGAATGCCTTTGCCAAGATGTTGACGAAATCGGGCATCGGGACGGCAACGATCAAGAATCAGCTCCGGCGGCAATTGCGTGAGGGCATCCACTCCACGCTGCTGGCGCGCGGAATGCCCGACCGCTATGCAGACCTGTTCATTGAGCAGGCGTCAATCAAGGGATTCCAGCGGTCGGCGATCTCCTTCTTCCACAATGCCGCACTCACCGATTACCGCCCCTTCTACCGCATCACCGGCACACACGTTCACAATATTATGCTGATATGGGGCAACCTCGACAAAACCGTTCGCAAGAAGAATGTTGAAACCTTCGAGAAGGCGATTCCGCAGGCGCGCGTGGAGATTCTCGATGGCATCGGCCATCTAGCGCCCTTTGAAGCCACGGAACGGTTCAACGCCCTTCTGCTGGATTTCTTGACAAAATAGGCCAGCGGTGTGTCGGAACCCCTGTGGTACAGGTGCAGTTTGCCGGCAGAACCAGCTCAAAAGACAGTCGTCAACTCTGGCCCGAAATTCGCTTTACTTGGTACCGCAACTGTAGTTACCAGGACTGGGCTGGAAACCAAGATGAGCCGGGAGCGACATGCGATCAATATTTTGGCATTAATTATTTACTTATAAAACAATGCGTTACATCATTTCAGTAAAGACCGTGAACATTTTCTGTTTGACATCAATCCGATTTCGTGTTATATTAAGCATGTTTATAAACTTGGTAAACATCAAAGCAGGTTCGTAGACCGGATAGTCATTCTTGCGCAGATCCCAAGCCAACAAGGGAGGTTCCAATGAAGATAGCATCAGACATCACCAAACTCGTCGGCCACACGCCATTGGTTCAAATCAACCGTCTCAACAAAGATGGCAAGGCAAAGATCGCGGCAAAGCTTGAGTTCTTCAACCCCATGTCGAGCGTGAAGGACAGGATCGGCCTTGCAATGATCGAAGATGCGGAGAAAAGGGGTCTTCTCAACAAGGATAGCGTTATTATAGAGCCCACGAGCGGCAACACCGGTATTGCGCTCGCATTTGTCGCAGCCGCAAAAGGTTACCGGCTCATTCTCACCATGCCGGAAACCATGAGCATGGAACGCAGGAAGATTCTCAAATCGCTGGGCGCGGAACTGGTGCTCACCGAAGGCCCCAAGGGCATGAAAGGCGCGGTTGCGAAAGCGGAAGAACTCTCGGCACAAACGCCGAATTCGTTCGTTCCCCAACAGTTCAATAACCCCGCAAACCCGGAGACACACCGCACCACAACGGCCGAAGAGGTATGGGCCGATACCGACGGCGCGGTTGACATTTTCGTAGGCGGCGTGGGCACGGGTGGAACGATTTCCGGGGTCGGCGAAGTGCTCAAGCACCGCAAGAAATCCGTGCAAATCATCGCAATTGAGCCGGAAAAATCCCCGGTGCTCTCCGGCGGCCAACCCGGGCCGCACAAGATCCAGGGAATCGGCGCCGGGTTCGTCCCCGGCGTGTACAACAAGGACGTTGTCGACGAAATAATAAAAGTCAAGGAAGAGGACGCGGGCGACACTGCGCGAGCCCTTGCCAAAAAAGAAGGTATATTTGTTGGAATTTCCTCGGGCGCCGCTCTCTGGGCCGCCCTGCAGGTTGCCCGGCGCGACGAAAACGCGGGCAAGCTTATTGTGGTGTTGCTCCCCGATACGGGTGAGCGATACCTCAGCACCTGGCTCTGGGACGAGCCGGCCGAAACGCCGGCGCTCTGATTGAAGAACCTCGCAGCAAGCAGCGAGGCATCTTCCATCCCCAAGGAAGAAGAATTTTATAGTCGCTTGCTAACCCCGAAGCACCACGACTACGACTGCATACAACACTACAGGAGTAGACGCGACAGCGAACCTTCGGGGAATCCGCAAACTTTGGGATTGACAAAAACATTACTCACCCTATAGAAAGGCCCGATCATGAGTTCGAAACCATACCGCTTTGAGACTCTAGCCCTGCATGCCGGCCAATCCATTGACGCCACGCAGTCGCGGGCAGTGCCCATTCACAGAACAAGTTCCTTCGTTTTCAAGAACACGCAGCATGCCGCAAATCTGTTTGCGCTCAAGGAATTGGGAAACATCTATTCCCGCATGACAAACCCCACTACCGACACGCTCGAACAGCGTCTGTCACAGCTCGAAGGCGGGGCCGCGTCGGTTGCGGTTTCATCGGGAACTTCGGCGATTTTCTATTCGATCATTACGCTCGCCCAGGCCGGAGACGAAATCGTATCCGCCAACAACCTGTACGGCGGAACCTATACTCAATTCGACGCCATTCTACCCAAAATGGGCATCACCACCCGGTTTGTAGACCCTCACGACCCGAAAAACTTCGAGAAGGCGATTAACGACAAAACACGCGCGGTCTTCATAGAAACAATCGGAAACCCGAAGCTCGATTTTACCGACATCAAGGAAGTTGCCGACGTCGCGCACCGCCACGGCGTCCCGCTCATTGTCGATGCCACGTTTACGACGCCGTTTTTGCTCCGTGCAATCGAACATGGAGCGGACATCGTGGTCAATTCGTTGACAAAGTGGATAGGCGGGCACGGCACGGCCATCGGCGGCAGCATCACCGATTCCGGAAAATTCAACTGGAAGGCGGGACGTCACTCGCTGTTTACAGAACCCGACGCCAATTACCATGGCCTGCACTGGGCGCTGGATCTTCCTGAGGCGCTTGCTCCCATTGCGTTTGCGTTGCGGGTGCGAACCGTGCCGTTGCGCAACCTGGGAGCATGCATTTCTCCGGACAATTCATGGATCTTTTTGCAAGGGTTGGAATCGCTGCCGGTGCGCATGCTGCGGCATTCGGAGAACTCGCTGGCCGTTGCCAGGCACCTCAAAATGCACCCAAAAGTCTCCTGGGTACGCTACCCGGGACTTGCAGACGACCCGGCATATCCGACCGCAAGCAAATATCTTAAGAACGGCTTCGGCGGCATGGTTGTCTTCGGAATCAAGGGCGGGTACGACGCCGCGGTCAAGGTCATCGACAATATCAAGCTCTTTTCGCACCTGGCGAACGTGGGCGACGCAAAAAGCCTCATTCTCCACCCGTCGAGCACGTCGCATTCCCAATTGACCGAGCAGCAGCAGCTCGAATCGGGGCTCACGCCCGACCTTATTCGTTTGTCAATAGGGCTCGAGCACATCGACGATTTGACGGAGGCGCTGGACGAAGCGCTCTCCCTGGCATAGAACGAATCGGGAGGACACAAAGCCATGCGCAGCGCGAAAGTGACGGTGCGCCATGAACACGGCCTTCACGCGCGCGTGGCCTACGCTTTTACCGCCGGTGCAAAGGCGCTCACCTCGCGGATAACGGTGAGGAGGCACGGCCGGTCCGCCGACGGCGGATCGGTGCTGCAGCTTCTGATGCTCGCGGCGGCGCGCGGCGCGGAAATCGAGGTGAGCGCAGAAGGCGGCAACGAAGAAGAAAGTCTGCACAGGATCGAGGAGTTCTTTTCCGGCGGAACCGGCATCTAGCGGTTGTCCGCGATTCGGCGGGATTATGAAACTGTCAACAAAATGCCGGTACGGCCTGCGGGCGATGATCGAACTTGCCCGGAACTACAGCGCGGGGCCGGTCAACAGGAAAAGCATTTCCAGCGCGCAGCATATCACCAAGGCGTACCTCGAAAATATCCTCACCGCGCTTCGCGAGAAGAAACTTGTGCTTACCACGCGGGGCGCCGGCGGCGGGTTCGTGCTGCAGCGCCCGCCGGCCAGGATAACGGTGCTCGACATTGTCAACGCGCTGGAAGGGTCCCTTGCCCCGGTTGACTGCCTCGACAACCCCGCTGTTTGCGAAAAGTCCGAGTGGTGCCCGGCGCGGCAGGTGTGGAAGAAGTTGTACGATGCGCAGGTGAAGACCCTGTCCGGGATTTCGCTGCAGGATATTATCGAGGCGCCCTCCCCTGCGGGCGATGTCAATTACATGATATAGCGGCTGCTTGTGGCCGGATATGCATCGCAGTTTTTCCGCGCGAGGTTCGGAAAGATCGGCTGTTGGTAGCTTTTCCGAAAATTCGGCTTTAGTGCATGGCCTATTTGACAATCTTGCCCGCAGTGTACATGATATACACCCCCATCACCACCACAAATGCGCCGAATCCCATTCGCAAAGCGACCGGATTGACTTTCCGCGCCAGAATCGCCCCGCCCCATGCGCAGAAGACAAACGACAGCGCAATGACAATCGCCGCGCGGACATTCACGTTTCCCGCCCTGTAATAGGTGACAACCGCTGCAAGGCCGATTGGCATCAGTAAAACGGCAAGGCTTGTCCCGGTTGCAGTGAGCTGAGGAAATCCCGCGAAAAACATAAGGGCCGGTATGATGATGATGCCGCCACCGATGCCCACAAGTCCGGAAATGAACCCGGCGCAGCAGCCGATGGCGATGAGAACGGGAATTGAGGTGTTCATAATGGATTCTTCTCCAGGTGTGAAAAGATTGGCACTTCTCATAACGGAACAATTTCTCCACAGAACAAAATAAATGGCGCGCCAGAACCGGAAAGGCAACCCTCCGCTCAGAACATCAAGTAGTTCGGAAGTGGCATTCTGCCCGAGGAACTTGAACTCTGCAGCCGCGGTCAACTTCCCCGGGGAAACAACTCCTTGACTTCCATCAGATATTTGGTTATTTTACCAAATACGCCACCAATACGGAGGATACCATGGCAACACGGGCCCGGGAAAAGTACGAGGCGCGGGCCGCCATCATCAAGGCGATGGCGCACCCCACACGGCTCCTTATTATCGACAAGCTGTCAAAACGCGAGCACTGCGTGTGTGAATTCCAGGAAATGGTGGGCGCCGACATGTCCACAATTTCGAAGCACCTGGCAATTCTGAAGAATGCAGGCATCGTGGCTATTGACAAACGCGGGCAAATGGTGTTTTACCGGCTCACCTGCCCGTGCGTCCTCTCCTTCCTGTCGTGCATAGAGTCGATGATGAAAGACAGGGCAAAGACGACCACGGCGTTGGCGGAGTGACATGGAACTTGTAACAATATTTGCCAACCGCGCCGAGTTTGAAAAGTCGATACGGCTTCTCGGATGTCTAAAGGAACCGCTCCAGGAAATTTGCGCGGGGCTGAGTGTACACAACACATGACCGAAAGGAAATCGAACATGACCCCGGAAGTAAAGGAACTCGTTGCCATCGGCGCCGCAATCGCGGCAAACTGCGAATTCTGTTTCAAATTTCATTATGATAAGGCGCGCAAACTGGGAGTATCTCGGGAGGACATGCGTGCCGCGGTTGATACCGCACTCATGGTCAAGAATTCTCCTGCAAAATCAATTGCGGACCTTGCGGAAAGATATCTCAAAACCGAAACGCCGCCTGTCGAAGAGAAGTCGGACTGCCACGCATCATCCTGCGGTTGTTCGTAAGAAGGTATTCACTATGCAAACAAGACTGAAGATCCTTTTTCTCTGCACCGGCAATTCCTGCCGCAGCCAGATGGCCGAAGGATGGGCGCGGCATCTCAAGAGCGAGGTACTGGAGCCGTATTCCGCCGGCGTGGAAGTCCATGGCCTCAATACGCGCGCGGTGAAAGTGATGGCCGAGGCAGACGTTGACATCTCGCAGCATCGTTCCAAGCACGTGCGGGAACTGATGCACATCCCGTTCGACTGCGTGATCACCGTCTGCAATCAGGCGACCGAATCCTGCCCGGTGTTTCCGGGAAAGGTAAAACGATTGCACGTTGATTTCGATGATCCGCCGGAGCTTGCAAAAAATGCGGCGACGGAAGAGGATGCGCTTGTTCATTACCGGCGCGTGCGGGATGAAATCAAGGAATTCGTGGAAAAGCTCCCAGAGAATATCATGGATGAACCTCAACAAAAAGGTGGCCTTTAGTGGAAAACAAAAAAGAGCAGTCGGAACCGCGGGAATGCGGCCCAGATTGCGCATGCAAGACTGAAAAGGGACTTTCCCGACGGACAAAGATCATCCTCCTCACCGTTATCATTCTTTGCGCAGGTGCTGTGTTGGCCAGCGCTATTGTACGCAAATCTCGTCAGGCACAGGTGCCGACAGCCTCCAGCTATACATCGGCTCTCTCCCTAAAATCATCCGCAGCACCGCTAAAAGCAGATTCGACATCGGGAGCCGGAGACACTGGGAAAGCCATCACCTTTGCTATGCTGCAGTCTTTGGCGTCACTCGACACCTTGGCGGCAAACTTTGATGGGGTCTTCATTCTAATGGTGAAAAGTGACGCAGAGAAAACGAAAACCATCACTCAGGAAATAGGTAGTGCTACGACGGTGATCACTGCAAAGGGCATGCGCATGGGCGTATTCCAGCTTGCAGCCGGAACTCCCGAATTCGAGTCATTGAGCGCCCAGATTCCGTCACCGGGAGTTATTGTTGTAGTCAAGGGTCATGGCATGCGCGCAGTGGCAGGGAATAACATCACCCGAACAAACCTCCTTCAAGCATGTATCGCCGCGATGCAGCCATCCGGATGTGGTGCCAGTTGCGGAAATCGAGTTTGTAAGTGACGGCCTAAAAGGAGGCGATTCTAATGCAGGAGATCATTTCCACGATCAAATCCATGCTCAACAGTGCAGGGTACGGCCCCGTGTCGATTGCCTTCTCATTTGTATTGGGTACTCTCAGTGCTATCGCCAGCGCATGCTGCACCTTGCCGCTTATGGGTGCGGTTGCCGGTTATTCAATTACTCAGGATGACAATCGGCAGAAGGCCTTACAGTCCGCACTTTTTTTTATGGCCGGTGCTGTTGCCGCACTGCTGGTAATCGGCTGGATCATTATCTTTTTCGGACAATCTGCCATCCGGGTTTCCGGCGGATATTGGAAAATTGCCGCGGGATCCATCGCACTTCTATTCGGCATAGGCTCGCTCCGGTTATTTCCCTTTGCAATCCCGAAACTTCCTTTCATAACATCCGGAAATAAGTCGAGCACCTTGGTTTCCGGATTTTCCGGCATGATTTTCGGCGGCACCATTGTCGTGACTTCGCTGCCATGCAATCCCGGCATTTTTATTATTCTCGGCGCCGCTGTGCTTGAGAAACACATTATCTGGGCTTTTACTAACCTTTTCGCCTATGCCATCGGTTTCAGTGCTCCGTTATCGGGCTTGGTTTTAGGCCTATCATTTGGTAAGAGCGCAATGCGATTGCAGAAAACGGAAAAAATTGTCAGAACCGCTGCCGGGATTCTACTTATTGCGACTGCGTTTTATCTTTTCTATACGTACTGAATGTCGGGGCACAGACCGGTTTCAGAAGGCATTTTAAACTATGACAAATGATAATTCTTCCTGCGACGAAGGTTCGGATACAAGAATTCCGGACGTTCTGCCTGTCCGCCTCTCGGCGGCCTTGACGCTCGCCGACCGCTATGGCGCAGTTATGTGCCGCCTTAGTGATACATTCAGAATGAAATACAATGTTGCGCCGGGACTTTATGCATTAGGCAATCCCGACCAGGCCTCTCCGGCGCTCGTGACCGGCAACTACCGTTTAAGCCTTACTATTTTGCGTACGTCTCTCACTGACAGAAATGCCTGGATACTGGTAATTGACACCAAGGGTATTAATGTCTGGTGCGCTGCGGGAAAAGGTACATTTTGTACCAAGGAGATAATAAAACAGCTTTCAGCGTGCAATCTCAAATCAAAGATCGCGCACCGCACCCTCATCCTTCCACAGCTTGGCGCATCCGGTGTTTCCGCATCAAAGCTGCAAAAGGAAAGTGGCTTTGCGGTAAAATTTGGGCCGGTGCGTGCATCGCATATACCGGCATATCTTGACAATAACTGCACGGCGAGTCCTGTAATGCGGCGTATCCGGTTTTCATTTGTTGACCGTGCAAAACTGGTTCCTATGGAAATGATTCCCGCACTCAAAAAGTTGGGATTGTTCCTGCTTATTGCCGTGGTTTTGTTTGGAATAACCCGCAGCGGTATTATTTACAAACAAGCACTGGCCGGTGTCTTGCCGCTTGTGATAGCTGGTTTGACGGCCATTCTCACGGGGTCGGTGTTGCCCCCGCTGCTCTTGCCCTTCATTCCAGGCCGTGCGTTCTCGCTCAAAGGATTGGTTACCGGCCTGACCGGCGCAATTGCAATCATTTCCTTTTCGCCAATGTGCAGAAGCACCCCGTTATTAACGTCATTCTTTCTGATTTCCGTGCCTGCATTCAGCTCATACCAGGCATTCCTGTTCACCGGCAGCACAACGTATACCTCTCCCTCCGGTGTAAAGACTGAGTTGAAAATCGCCTGGCCGCTCTACCTCGCGAGCACTGCCATTTCCGGTGTGCTCCTTGTTTGCGTCCTTATTCGCTTCTGGGGGATCTTGTGAAGCATGCGTATTTATCCGGCGTGTCGACCCTCAAACTTGCTGTGGAAAAATGTACCGGCTGTGAACGGTGCGTTGAGGTCTGTCCGCACGGTGTCTTCGAAATTAACAATCACCGCGCTCAAATCATTGCTCTTGACAACTGCATGGAATGCGGAGCCTGCGTTCAGAACTGTTCGTTTGGAGCTCTCTCCGTTAAAAATGGCGTTGGATGCGCCGCTGCTATGATTAATGGATTGATGACTAAAGGTGATCCTGACAAAGGAACCTGTGACTGCGGCGGTGATTCCGGAAGCTGTTGTTAAGGCCTCAATGTGAGGAGTGATATCATGGCTGATGCCGCAAAAAAACGGCTTTCGTTTCTCGACCGTTACCTTACTCTCTGGATCTTTATCGCCATGGGGGTTGGCGTTGCTATTGGGTGGCTGTTTCCGACCACATCGGTTCTGCTTTCACATTTGAGCGTGGGCACAACGTCGATACCAATCGCCATCGGCTTGATTATAATGATGTATCCACCGCTAGCAAAGGTAAACTATAGGCGGATTGGCGGAGTCTTCTCCGACAAGAAAGCACTGTCATTGTCGCTTGTTCAGAACTGGATTGTCGGTCCACTCCTTATGTTCGCCCTTGCCATCATCTTTCTGCGCGGCCAACCGCACCTGATGACCGGAGTCATTATCATCGGCCTGGCCCGATGCATCGCCATGGTGATCGTGTGGAACAGTCTTGCCAAAGGCGACAGCGAATATGCGGCTGCGCTGGTCGCGTTTAATTCAGTCTTCCAGGTGCTTTTCTTTGCCGTATATGCCTATGTTTTTGTTACGGTGTTGCCTCCCCTGTTCGGACTTGCAGGCCAAGTCGTGCACGTGTCCATGAAGGATGTGGCGGTGAGCGTGGGAATCTATCTGGGCATTCCGTTTGCCGCTGGCTTCCTTACCCGAATGATTCTTGAGCCGATAAAAGGCGACGCGTGGTATACACAGAAGTTCATGCCGAAGATCGGTCCCGTTGCGCTTGTCGCGCTGCTTTTTACAATCCTCGTCATGTTTATCTATAAAGGCAAGACCATCATCGCCCTGCCGCTGGATGTGGTGCGCGTTGCGATTCCGTTGTGCGTTTATTTCCTGATAATGTTTTTCGGTTCGATGTACATCACCCGTCGCTTGAAGATCAATTACGGTGAAGCTGTCAGTCTGTCGTTCACCGCTGCAAGCAACAACTTTGAACTTGCCATAGCAGTTGCTGTCGGTGTGTTCGGCATCGCTTCGCAGGAGGCCTTTGCCGCCGTCATCGGCCCCCTCATAGAAGTTCCTGTAATGATGGCCCTTGTGAATGTGGCGCTCAAGCTGAAGAAAGGATATCCCGCCAATGTCAAATGAGGCAGCCCTGCTGCTGTCGCTCCGATCCCTCACCAATACCCGGCAAGTCCACGATAGTAACGGTGCTACTGCACCTCGCGGGTGCCCCCCAACTGATGTTTGAACCTTGCAAACAAACTCTAGGGGTGCACCCAGGAGGGGTATGGTTTCAGACAACCGGCGCGCGAATCCAGCATGAGCACAGAATTCTGTGCCCCTACAAAAACGCACCGGTTGGCTGAACCCTAGGGATCGCGGCCGCCCAACGGAAAGGGCGAATGGCACACTTCCCCCACCAAAACACATTATCTCATATGCCGCTACGCCTGCGTCTGCCGATCGCCATCCTTCTGCATTTTGTCAACATACGCCTCGAACGCAGTCTTGCCTTCGTCCTTCCAGTACTGGTCGAAGTGGCGCCAGTCCCGGTACGAACCGTTGACGCGCCAATCGTCGTTGCCGCGGAAATCCCGGTGCCGCATCCACCGCGGCCCGCCATGATGTCGATGATGGCTGCCGTGATGCATGCCATTGCCGCCAAAGAGCAGCTTGGCAAGCAGCACGATGCCGAACGCCTGCCAGTAGGTTATTGCCTTGAGTCCGAACAGCACCGGCATGAGCCAGTTCCACAGGAGAAAGACCAGCCAACCGAACAGCAGCGCAAACAGCACCGCAAACGCGACGCCGGCGATAACGAGCCCCGCAATCCGCAACACCGGCTGCCCGTGAAAATGCGGAGAATGATGTTCAAACTCGTGTTCCATGGATTCCTCCTTTGTTATTGGTTTCGGTATTCCTTAAGGGGGAATGATTCCTTGAGCTTGGCCAATGCCCTCGATTTCTGGGCAAGCAGCGTTCCCAGCGGAACCTCCCACATCTCCGACAATTCCTTGAACGTAAATCCTTCGAGTTCGGTGGCGATCACCACCGCCCGCTCGTTGTCGCTCAGCCGCTCCATGGCCGCGGCGAGCAGTTCCTTTAATTCCTTGTTGTCTATTTCCGTACCGGTATCGAACCGCGCGTCGTGTAGCGTCTCGGCCAGCGACAGCGCCTCGTTTTCGTCATCATCTTTGTCAAGCTGTACGTTCTTCTTTCTGTTTCTAAACGCGTCTATCACCCTGTTGCGGAGGGCCTGGTACACGTAGGCCGACACGCTGCGCAGCGGCGACAGGGGATCGGCGCGGTCCAACAGCCCGGTCATCACGTCCTGCACAATGTCTTCGCCGTCGCGGTCGGCCGCGTCGCCGATGAGGGCGCGAACATAGCCGACGAGCGCCGAACGCTCCGCCTTGATGAATGCGGCGATCCTGTCGTTGATCGATTCCATGGTTCCTACCATCCAAGACGGAACCGGCCGGGAAGTTATTGCATGTTTTTAAGGATTGAGGGAGGCAAGGGCGCGCCGCTCGCCGGACCGAGCGCGCCGGTCTCGCACAGCAGCGAATGTACGGCTTCGCGCACGTCAACAACCGGTATCGTTTCAACCGCGGCGCCGGAAACGGGCGAGAGCACGGCGCGGTACACGTCCGACAGCGGCAGGTATTGAATGTAAAATTGGGGAAGATTGATGTAGAGCGCCATCACCGGGACGTTGAAGGCTGCCGCGACATGCACGATGCACGTGTCCACGGTGAGCACCAGGTGCGCATTCTTTATAACAGGAAATGTCCCGAGGATGGATTCGGTGGAAAAGACCGTGCTCCCGGGAACGCGGCGGGCGATCCCGTGCACCCGCTCCGCGTCGCGCGATTCACACAGGAACACGGCCGCTCCGCAAACCGGCGGAAGCGAGCCAAGCAGTTCCACCCATTTTTCGTCGGTCCAGTACCGCACGGGCTTGGATGCCGAGATGTTCACTACGCAATACCGGACGATATTGTTTCGGGCGCGAAACGCGGCGAACGCAGCGTCTTCCGCCGGGGTGGGCCCGGTGCTCGGCCTCGGCGACGCGGTGTCTATGCCAAGGTACTTAAGGTTGCGAAGGCTCCGCAGCGTGTAATGCTCCCCGCCGGCCTTCTGCTGGAAGGACGGATGCGTGAAGACCTTGTCGCCGCGAAACCCGATTTTTGTTCCTGCGCGGGCGAGCCGCGCGAACATCGAGCTTTCGGTTGACTTGTGCTCCTTGGGATCGAGCCAGACGTCGAAGCGCGTGGAAAGGAGCGTACCGAACAGGCAAAGGGTGCCAAGCGGGCGCTTGGTATACACATGGACCCGGTCGATAAACGGGTTGCCCTCGACTATCTTGTAGTTATTTCTGCCGGCCAGCAGATGCAACTCGCTGTGGGGATTTGCCGCCTTGAGCGCGGAAAAAAGGGGTGTTATCAGAAGTAAATCGCCGATGCGGCCGAGCTGCACGATGCAGATTCTTTTCGGCCTCGTGTCCCATGCGCGTGTACTCATGCGAAGCGTCCGGTTGCTCCTCCCGCACAAAGCGCGCGGGCATTGGTGCGCGGCCCATAGAGTGCGCCAATTTCCAAGGGTTAAAGATACATTGCGCCCACGGGGCGCCACCGGCTCGCACGGGCCTTTACAAAGTTTAAGATTGCCCGGTGCCCCGACTGCGGTTTCCGAGGCATGCCGACGGCAAACGATCACATGTTTCGCAGCATGGTGGCGAGATTGATACCCGGATCCGTGATCCCGAGCTTTTTTCTGATCCGGTTGCGGTGTGTCTCGACGGTGCGGAAGGATATGTTCAGGAGCGAACCTATTTCCTTGCAGCTCATGCCTCGCTTGATCATGTCGGATATTTCAATTTCTTTCTGGGTGAGCCTGTTCATTTTGTACGAAAACCGCTTCTCTTGACCCGCCGTAGCCTCTTGCAGATTCTCCTCGATGATCTGGAGGATTTTCCTGTCGCTTTCCTGGCTTCTGGACTTGAGCCTGTCAAGAAGAGGAAGGACCGAACGTTCAATCTGGGCAGCTACCTGTTCGTGAACCCTCTTTTTCTCCTCTCCCACCTGGATGAGAACTTCGTGCAACGCAATGTTCTTCAGCAGGAGCCTCTTATTGCCATCCCGCAGTTCCTTCTCGGTTCTCCGCAGATCCGTGATATCCACTGAAATCGAGCCGACAATGCGCGGCGGACCTTTGCAGACCGGAAAAATGGTCGACTTCAGAATGGCCCTTTCGCCGCCCGCCTTTTGGATTTCAAACTCCAGTTCCTTGTCCATCCAGTCTGCGTCTCCGCTCTTGAGAAAATCGGAGTACTTCTTCTTGATGTCAAGTCGGACGGCGGCCAAGCGCCGTTCCTTTGGAACGAGCCGCGACTGAACGTCCCAGACCTTCTTCCCCATCGCCTCGGCGCGCGAGATCCCGGTGAGTCGCTCTTCGGCTCGATTATACTCAATGATGGTGCCCTCGGCGTCTATGAAAACAATGCCGTCGCTGCTTCGCTGGAGAATAGCCTCGAATTCTTCTTCGAATTGACGGGGTTTGCCGTTCGCACCGCTTGGCGGCAATGCATGACCTTTGTGCGTAGACCCCCCAATTATCATGGGAAAGCGCCCCCTCTTCTGTTGCGTTACATCGGTTTTATCGTGCGGCTGCGAGGCCGTTGAAAATGTAATATTGTATCTTTCACGCGGAGGCCTGTCAATCCCGCGGATCACCTTTTTGTTTTGTCACGGCCGAGCGCTCACTGCTGCCATTTGTACGATCCCCTCACCACCCATTTCCAGTTGACTTTCTCAACCTCGTACGCGGTCCCGCCGTGAGCAACTTGGATTCATCCTCCCCCCTTCCTGCGCCTCGTTCCAACACGAAACATACCTTCTTCTGGTTTCCGTGTCAAATCCGCCGCATTTTCCGGACCCAAACCGATACGCGGATCTCTCGCGAACCGGCTGTCCGGGCATAGGGCTCCACGGTCGGCTGGGGCGGCGAGCGTCCAAGCCGTCACTCGTGTGCCGCGGCCCTTCGGGATGTTTGTCGCCGACGGGAAACTGTGACCGGCACGTAGCGCCGACAGGTAGAGTGTACGTGGTATTACCGTACTGCGGATGCGACTTAGGCCTTGAAGGTGAAAGCTGGACACCTGTATAATATACGAGCCCGGCGTTTCCCATGCGTCAAATACGCGCACCCGGCATCCTCCGGACTTTCCTGCGCGCGGCGGCGTGAAAAGGGGCAAGGAGCCACGATGGTGCAGAAGAAGATTCTTGTGGTTGACGACGAGGACTTTATTCTCGACATGGTGTCCGAGATTCTGAGGGAACGTGGTTACTGGGTGGTTACGGCAAAGCACTCCGGTCTGGCAGCCATCCAGGCGACCGACGTCGACCTCATCGTCCTGGATATGAATCTCGGTGAAAAAGACGATCCGGGCGGAGGGAAACTCCTTGGCCGTTTGCGCGAGAACACGTTCCGCACCGTTCCCGTCATTGTGTATTCCGGACTCCTCAATTCCGAGAAGGTAAAGGACAATCTGGAGACGATAACGAGTGTCGAGGGAAAAGGAGGAAACATATACCGATGCGTCGAAAAGGGCCAGGGAGTTCTGAAGCTCATCGATGCCGTGGATTCGTATTTTGCCGCTGCACCGCACAGGGCGGCGTAGCGCCGGTCCCCGCCGGAAGAGGAAACAATGATTGGCGCCTCGTGCGGCCTTTCTTATTTGCAAATTTCAGGATTTTTGGTTCCAATGGCCCGGCAAAATCTCTTTCCGGGGAACCCCTCGCCGGGGTTTACCTGACTCCTCCCGCGCGCGGTCCCGTGTTTCGGGAGCCTGTCGTCAAGACAAAGCCGCGGGCTACGACTGCACCATGTTGTTGATCCTCGCCAGCTTCCGGTAGAGCGACGAGAGCGAAATTCCCAGCACCTCACTCGCCTTGTACTTGTCGCCCTTGCAGTGTTCGAGAACCTTTTGGATGTGAACTCTTTCCATTTCGTCAAGATTCATCGGCGGCGTACTGGCGTCTCCGGGCACGCGGGCCGCCAACGGAGCATCGAGACCGGGAAAATGTTCGGGCGCTATCTCCTGTCCGCGGGCAAGCAGCCACGCCCGTTCCAACATGTTCCGTAGTTCCCTGATGTTCCCGGGCCATGCGTAATCGCTCAGGGCCTGTACTACCGGCGCCGACATCGGAAGATGGGGATAGTCGAAAGTCTTGAGCAACTCTTCGGCCAGACCCGGAATATCTTCTTTTCTCTCTCGCAGTGACGGCATCCGGATGGGAAAGACGCATATCCGATAGTACAAGTCGTTCCTGAATCTGCCGGCTTCCGTCTGCGCCAGGAGGTCCTTGTTTGTTGCGCAAATCAAACGAAAATCACTCTTCCGTACCTGGTTTTCCCCGATCCTGCGGAACGACCGCTCTTCGATGGTTTTGAGAAGCTGTGCCTGAACTTCGACGTCCATGTCTCCGATTTCGTCGAGAAACAGGGTGCCGCCGTCGGCCACTTCGATAAGCCCCTCTCTGTCCTTGATAGATGAGGTAAACGCTCCCTTGACGTGCCCGAACAATTCACTTCGCAGGAGTTCGCCCTTGAGGCTCGAACAATTGAGTTCCACGAACGCCTCGGCCCTTCTCTCGGAGTGATTGTGGATCCACCTCGCCAGCACGCCCTTGCCGGTTCCGGTTTCTCCCAGGATCAGCACGACGGTATCGTTTGCCGCGGCGACCGACGCGTGGTCCATGATCTCGGTGATTGCCTTACTGGAGCCGAAATACGGATCGTCCTGTTTGACAAGACGATTCTGAACAAGCGCCTGCTTGCGCAGCGATCCGATTTCGAGCGCTTTCCGCAGCGACACCATGAGATCGGCCAGGTCGACCGGTTTGGTGAGGAAATCCTCGGCACCGCATTTTGTCGCCTTCACCGCGGTAGGAATGTCGCCGCTGCCGGTAATAACGATCACCGGGAGCGTTGGATATGATTTTTTCAAATCGGGCAGCCATTCCATGGCATCGCCGTCGGGCAATTTGAGGTCGAGCATCACCACATCGAATCGGTCGGAGGTCAGGGCGGTCTTCGCCTCGGCAAGACTCGATGCGCTGGTTGCGGCAAACCCGTTTTTGGCAAGATAGCGTTCGTACCCGAAGCGTGCAGCTTCGTCGTCTTCAACTAAGAGCAGCTTTTGTTGTCTCATGGATCCTTACCGGAAAAGATGGTTTACGGAACTCAGTTCATGGAATTCGATTCTTGCCCCGCCCCCGCGTCTTGCTTCGTAAAGCAAGGCTCCCCTGCTGGATTCTAATCCTTTTCCCGGGGTTGCAAAGAGATTCCCGATATCGGAAAAAATACGTCTGGATTTTGCTTCGCAACAGCGTTTTGTGCCCTTTACAGCCCTGGCACTCCGTTTGCAGTTTCTTCTCCCTCTACAGCTACCGTTGATTTTTGTGAAGCAAGCAAAGGGGGAACATATGCTACGAACGATTGCTCTGGTGATGGCCGGCTTTGGTATTATGGAAATGCTGTGCCTTGCGTACATCGTGTTTGGGCTTTCGTCGCCGTAGGGATACGAATTCGAGAGTCTCTCGCCGATTCCGTGATGCCATCAAACTACCGTGATGGTGCCTGCAACCCGCAAGTACCACGGCCACCGCGTAGCCGACACCGCGGAATAACCTGCCGGTTCGTGATTGGCCGGCAAGCAGTGCATTCAGGTCGCCTCTTCTCATGATTATTCCAATATATGCAATGCTCATGCCGATTGTGATGTTTGGGCCGAAGCTACGTGGGCCCGCATGCCCCCCGTGCGGCTTGCTTGCGCCTTGCAGGGCGCCATCAAGGTCTTCCGGCCCATATCGTCTCGGCCTGCGGAGACCTCTGCGCGTCTGATCCCGCGATTTTCCCACAATTGATAAACTGAGTTGCCATTAATGCAAACATATGTGTGCGGCCTTTTGTCCTTGATGTTAGCAAGAAAAAGCGCATCAGTGCTTTAGCGTACTTTGTGCAGACGGCCCATAAAGGGCCTGGTCTCTTTTCGAGAAAACGCCGGAGGCTTTTCTCCAATCCTTGTTCTCGTTGCGCAGACTCAATTCCTTTATCGAGCCTGATTTCTTGACAAAAAGCATCCTCGAACTCTGCACAAGCGCATGGCGTTATTTCGAGGAAGCCCCTTTTCCGTTTACCATCCGGAAACCAATTGATTTTTTCAGGCACAGGGTTTGCGTAATAAGCATAACGATGAAGGAGAACAACAACAAATGGAGAACGCGCACCCCTACGTGGAAACACCGGCGCAAAACCGGGGACAGGATGATGCTATGGACGCAAAAGGAGAAGAGCTTCTAGGACATCACGGATTTCGCCTGCCAAAAGTAAGCCTGTTCCGTCGCAGCAATCGCGTGTTCGATGATGAATTCGGCTTTTATTCGGAAGAATACTTCCGCGAGATGCTCGCAATGGAACGGAAGAGAACGGAGCGCTCGCAGAAACCGATTATTCTGGTGATGATCGATATCGCCGGCATCCTTGATTCCGTTTCGAGAAAGCAAATCGTGAGACACCTTACTTCGCTTCTCACCGTTTCCGCCCGCGAAATAGACGTGAAAGGATGGTACCGGTACAATCACACGGTCGGCATCATCTATACCGAAACGACCCCGGCAAGCAAGGATTCTATTTTGCAAAAAATACACCTCAATCTGGGGCTTGCACTGGGTCCCGAGATCGCCGGTAGAGTCATCGTCACCTACGCACTTTTTCCTGAGATTAATGACGTATCCGGGGGCAAGGACGGGCATGTTGCGGACGTCCGCTTCTATCCGTCGCCCTACAGCTATTCTCCGTCGAAGAAGGTGTCGCTGATGATGAAACGGGTGGTGGATGTGGTGGGAAGCAGCGTTCTCATCCTGCTGTTCCTGCCCTTTTTCGTTCTCATCGCGGCGCTCATAAAGTTCACGTCCAGGGGGCCGGTCTTCTTCACCCAGACCCGCGTCGGCCAGGGCGGAAAGTCGTTCCGTTTTATCAAGTTCCGGTCGATGATAGCGGGAAACGACAGCTCCCTGCACAGGGATTACGTCAAAAAATTGATACAAGGCGAGGCGGACGCCTCGGCGCAGGGGGCTCATGGCGTTTACAAAATCACCAACGACCCCCGAGTGACGCCGGTCGGAAGAATCCTGAGGAAAACCAGCCTCGACGAAATTCCCCAGCTCTTCAATGTGCTCAAGGGCGACATGGCGCTGGTTGGCCCGCGCCCTCCTATCCCGTATGAACTGGAGAATTATCACATCTGGCACAGGCGGAGGGTCTTGGAGGCAAAACCGGGGATAACCGGGTTCTGGCAGGTGGCGGGACGCAGTACGACAACGTTCGACACCATGGTGCGAATGGATCTTCAATACGTGATGCGGTGGTCGCTGTGGTGGGACATCAAGTTGATATTGCGGACGCCCCTGGCCGTTCTCAAGGGCGCCTATTAACGTTAGAGAATATGTACATGATGCGGCCGCCGCCGGGATACCGGGGCCAGCCGTTCTAAAAAGAGGCGGTTTATATGTTGCAGATCGGCGTTATCGGATACGGTTATTGGGAGCCCAACATCATGCGGAATTTTATTGGTGCCGATGATGCGCGTGTCGCCATGGTGTGCGACAGGTCGCTGCGGCAGAACGGAAAGATGGTTGCGCTATGAACAGCGTCTTTATAGCCCCCGATGTCGTTCTGGGCGCAAACGTGCAGCTGTCGAAATTCATTAACCTTTACGGCTGCCGCATCGGCGACAACACCAAGATCGGTGCGTTCGTGGAAGTGCAGAAAAACGCTACGATCGGTAGGAATTGCAAGATAGAAAGTCATACGTTTATTTGTGAAGGGGTCGAGCTGGAAGACAATGTCTTCGTCGGTCATGGAGTCACATTTATCAACGACAAATATCCGCGCGCAACGGCCGAGAACGGCGAGCTTAAGACGGAGAAGCAATGGGCGGTCTCGCCCACTAAAGTGAAACGGGGGGCGTCCATCGGCTCGGGCGCCACCGTCATGTGCAACGTAACCATCGGCGAAAACGCCATTGTGGGAGCGGGAAGCATGGTGGTCCGTAACGTGGAGCCCAACACCGTCGTTGCCGGCAACCCGGCTCGAACCATAAGGAGAACCCATGAAAACTGAATCCATTCCCTTTCTCGACCTTTCGCAGCCGCATATCGCTCTCGAAAAAGAGCTCACCAGTGTCCTGGTTCGGGCCCTTCACTCGGGACAGTTCGTGGGCGGTCCGGATGTTGACAATTTCGAAAGGCAGTTCGCGTCGTTTGCGGACGTCAGGCACGCCATCGGGGTCAACAGCGGCACAGACGCCCTGCGTTTCGCGCTGTTTGCCGCAGGCGTAAAGCCGGGCGACATCGCCATCACCGTGCCCAACACGTTTATCGCAACCACCGAGGCCATTTCCCAGGTGGGCGCCACACCCGTGTTTGTCGATATCGACGCGCAGACGTATACCATGTCGGCCCAGAAGCTCGAATCCTTTTTCCAAAAAAAATGCCAAACCGACCCGCAGACGAAGAGAACGGTCCTCAAAAAAACCGGCGAACCGGTCACCGCGATCCTCCCGGTGCATCTCTACGGCCAAATGGCCGACATGGACGCAATCCTTTCCATAGCGGAACAACACGGCTGCGTGGTTATCGAAGACGCGTGCCAGGCGCACGGATCCGCCTATTTTTCCAGGAGGACCAATTCCTGGCATGCTGCCGGCTCCATGGGGACAGCCGGCGCGTTCAGCTTTTATCCCGGAAAGAACCTTGGCGCCCTGGGTGAGGGCGGCATGGTAACCACCGGCAGTTCGGCGATCGACGCCGCCGTGCGCATGCTTCGCGACCACGGCCAGCAAAAGAAATACTATCACGACATTGAGGGATACAACGGCAGGCTCGACGCGATCCAGGCCGGCTTCTTGTCTATAAAGTTACAGCATCTCGACGGCTGGAACAAACAACGGCGGGAACGAGCCCATTATTACAATTATCTATTCGACACATTCGGCGGCGTTGTCCCTCCATTTGAACCGGATTGGGCGAAGCCGGTGTACCATTTGTATGTGGTGCGGGTTGCCGACAGGGACGAACTGCGGCAACACCTGGAAGCCGAGGGAATCGGGACCGGACTGCATTATCCCGTTCCCCTCCATTTACAAAAAGCATATGAGACGCTCGGCTACCGTGAGGGCGATTTCCCCGTGACCGAGAAGGCCGCCGCGGAGATAGTGTCGTTGCCCATGTTCCCCGAGCTCACCGAAGAGCAGCAGGACCAGGTGGCGGAATCGATAGCCGATTTCATGAAAATCCGGAAAAAGGGCCGGCGCGAATTGCACGCGGCCGGCGCGCCCGCATAAAGGAACGACGTATGGGGTACAACCTCGACATTGTCAATCCGATCGAAAACCCGAAGTGGGACGACTTGCTGCTGTCCAGCGAGGGGTACTCGTTCTTTCATTCCTCGTTCTGGGCAAGGACGCTGCTGGAATCCTACAACTTTACGCCCAGGTATTTCGCCCGGACCGACGAGAACCGGCTCTCGGTGCTGGTTCCGATGATGGAGGTGAACAACGCGCCCCTGCGAAAGAAGGGGGTGTCGCTGCCCTTTACGGACATGAGCGACCCCATTATCGACTCGCACATCTCGTGGCACGATCTGTACAAAGAGCTCGCCGCCTACGGCAGGGAAGCGGGATGGAAATCACTGGAAATCCGCGGCGACGCGCATGTCGACGACGATTCCATTCCCTCTACGGACTATGTGAGCCACACACTGAACCTTTCGAACGACGAAAATGCGCTGTTCAAAAATTTTTCCGACGGTACCAGGGGCAATATCAAGAAAGCGGAGCGCGAGGGCGTGAAAGTCGACGTCACCTCGTCCCGGGAATCGTTGGATGAATTTTGCAAACTCCACGGCGCAACACGTAAGCGCCACGGGCTGCCGCCGCAACCCTCGTCCTTCTTTGCGTCGGTGCACAAGCATGTGCTGGCCACCGACAACGGCTTTGTGGTGCTCGCGCGAATAGCGGGAAAGCCGGTAGCTGGAGCGGTGTTCTTTCACTTCGGGACCAAAGCGATCTACAAGTACTCGGCATCGGACCCGGCATTTCAGAACTCAAGACCCAACAACCTGGTATTGTGGGAAGCCATCCGGCGGTATTCCAGAAACGGATTTACCAGCCTGTGCCTTGGCAGAACAGAGCCCGAAAACGTGGGCCTCAGACACTACAAGTCGAGCTGGGGAGCCCGCGAGGACATTCTCAGATATTACAAGTACGACATTTCCCAAAGCGCCTTTGTAAAGGATCAGGCGCAGGTGCCTGCATTCTACACGGCAATCTTTAAGGCCCTGCCGTCGCCCGTACTCAATGCGCTTGGCTCACTGCTTTACAAATACGTTGCGTAAGGGGACACGCCATGAGAAACAACTTCTACTATGCGATAAAGCCCCTGATTCCCCGGCGGCTGCAGCTGTTTTTGAGAAGGGCCATGGTGCTGCGGAAGAGACGGCGGTTATCCTCGGTGTGGCCCATAGACCCGGCCGCGGGCGCCTGTCCCGCCGGGTGGAACGGATGGCCGGCAAACAAAAAGTTCGCGCTCGTACTCACGCACGACGTGGACACGCAAAGGGGACACGACAAAAGCCTGCTCCTCATGAATCTCGAAAAGGAGGCCGGGTTCGTTTCCTCGTTTAATTTCGTCCCGGAGCGCTACAGCGTTTCCAGCGAAGTGCTGGACGTCATTGCCGATAGCGGGTTCGAAATCGGGGTGCATGGTCTCAAACACGACGGAAAGCTCTTCAGCTCACGCGCCGTGTTCGAAGAGCAGGCAGCGAGAATCAACCAATACATTGAGAAGTGGGGCGCAGTCGGCTTTCGCGCGCCGTCAATGATTCGAAACCTGAACTGGATACGGGACCTCAACGTGGAATACGACGCGTCAACATTCGATACAGACCCCTTCGAACCTCAGCCCGAGGGAGCAGGCACCATTTTCCCTTTCTGGGTGGAAGCCGGTGAAGGGAAACACGGGTACGTTGAACTGCCCTACACCCTGTGCCAGGATTTCTCTCTCCTGGTACTCATGAAAGAAAAGAGCATTGCGGTGTGGAAGGAAAAGCTCGACTGGATAGCGGCGATGGGCGGAATGGCGCTTATCAATACGCATCCGGATTACATGAATTTTACCCGATTGCGTTGCGGCCTCGAAGAATATCCTGCGGCGTACTACCGCGAATTGCTCGACTATATTCGCCGCCGCTATGCCGGAGATTATTGGCACGTTCTTCCCAAAGATATGGCTCGTTTCTGGAAACACGGACCGGGCGAGGCCGCGGCGCCGGGCGGCACAAGCCGCGCCGTGGAAGTGACGGAGCACGTAGAAAGTTGGCATCATGAGGTTTGAAACCGTATCCCTTTCGGACGTTGCCGCAACCAATGCTTGGGACGATTATGTTTCGCATCATCCGCGTGCGACACCCTGCCATTTGTCCACGTGGCTCTGGGCCATCCATGCCACCTATTCCTTTGAACCCCTTCTCTACATTGCAAAGGACGAGGCAGGCGCGCTTCAAGGAGTATTTCCGCTGTTTAGAATCCGGGGCGCGTTTGCGGGCGTACGCGTGGTGTCGTTGCCGTTTTCCGATTATGGCGGCCCGCTCTGCGACGATCAAGTTATCGAAGAGGATTTGGTGCGCCACGTGCGCGGCGAATGCCAAAACGGGGTCCGGTATTTGGAAATCCGCGGCGCTCTGGCAAGGCCCGGCGATCTGCTTCCTTACAATTACTACAAACGCCACGTTATGGACCTGCGTGCGGGCATGGGCGCTTTGCAAAGTAAGATCGACAAGAAAACGATACAATATTCCATACGAAAAGCCGAGAAAGCGGGTGTGGAAATCAGGCAAGACAATACCCGGGCCGGCCTCGAGGCATTCTACCATCTCAACAATCTCACGCGCAGGAAACATGGCGTGCCGTCGCAACCGCATGCGTTCTTCGAAAACCTCTACTCCCGGATGATCGCTGCAAAGGCGGGGTTCATCCTTGTTGCCGAACACGATTCGACGGTCGCGGCCGCATCGCTTTTTCTTACGGTAGCCAGGCAAATTCATTACAAATACAATGCGAGCGATCCGGCCCTTCTCAAGAAACTTTCGCCCAACCATCTGCTCACGTGGCGTGTTATCACCTGGGGAATTGAAAACGGGTACCAGTCGCTCGATTTCGGACGCACGTCTCCCGACAACCTGGGGCTCATCCGTTACAAGAACATGTGGGGAATGGACGACCAGGAAATCCCGTATTATTATTATCCGCGCGTCAAGGGCGCGGTGGCTACAAAGGAAAGCGGCATCAGCTATCGGCTGGCCACCTCCATGTGGCGGCATCTTCCGCTTCCCGTAATGGAATTCTCGAGTTCGATTCTGTACAAACACCTTGGATGATGCAGCGAGGCGCCATGTCTTTTGCAAACAGAATCCGCATGATACCACGGTACCACTGGGAATACGTCCTCATTGACATGTGGAAGGCAATCGTGCGGACGAATATGTCCATCGTACCGGCGACATCGGCGATGGGCGAAATCTTTGGCGGGCCGGTCTCCTTTACCACCTCGGGCAGAGTGTCGCTGTACACCATTTTGCGCTCGCTATCCCTTCCTCCGGGTGCGCGGGTGGGTGTTCCGCTGTTCTGCTGTTCGGTGGTGTTCGATGCCGTGAAACAGGCCGGTTGCATCCCGGAATTCATCGACATCTCCGATGACACCTACGGGCTTTCGCCGGATGATGTCATGCGGAAGCGCGGCAGGATTTCGGCGCTCGTTGCCGTGCACATGTTTGGCCACCCCGTGGACATGGACGCCATCCTCGCGGCCGCCGGGAATATCCCGGTGATCGAAGACTGCGCCCAATCGCTTTTTTCAACGTACAAGGGGCGCCTTACCGGCACCATGGGCACCGTGTCGTTCTTCTCATTCCGTTCCGGCAAGTACGTTTCTGCAGGTGAAGGTAGCGCCATTCTCTGCAATATGCCGAAAATGGCGGACGCCATCGAGGCAGCGGTCGCATCGTTTCCGGCATGGCGGTTTCATCAGGAGGCGCTGCACAGCGTGGCCACGTACGCCAAGACCGTCATGTACAACCGGCCGTGGTTCGGCACCGTTGGGCAGCCCCTGGGAAGCAGGCTCGACAAATCGCTCAACCTGACGGCCAAGTCCGGATTCACCATGCGTCGGATAGCGCAGGGCGATTTTCGCATCATGGACGAAAGACTGCGCACCTTTCGCAAGCGAATTGCGAAGCAACGGGACTATGCCGCGTATTTGATGCATACCGTACGGCTGGCGGGCGCGGTCCTTCTAAAGGAAAAACCGGGTTGCGAGAGCAATTATTACCAGTTCGCAATCCGGCTTGAGGACCAGGCCCGTCGCGACCGGTTGGCGGCGCACCTGCACGACAATGGAATCGACGCGGCCAAATATCTGAGCGGAATCGGCGCCGAGGCGGCGCAGTCCCACGGGTACGCCGGAGACTGCCCGGTAGCGGAACGATGCTCGCGCACCGTCCTCACGGTGCCGGCCTACTATTCTCTGTCCCAGAACGACATTATCCATATCGCAGACAGCATCAACGCATACACGGGGTGAACGCCACGCCGGTGAACTACAAAGGAGAAGAGCTCATGAATTCCTGCACCGTTGCCTATGCTTTTTACGAAACCGATTTCAGGGTGAGCCGGTACGCGGAGGCGATTGCCGGTCCGGGGGCCAAGACCCACGCCATTGCGCTTCAAGCGGATGGTAAAGAGAGCGTAGAAACAATAAACGGGGTCAAGCTGTACCGTATTCAGAAAAGGAAATTCGACGACCAGGGTGGGCCCTTCGATTATCTGGTAAAGATGGGCTCGTTCTTTGTCAAGGCGAGCTGGTTGATTCTTGTCAATCACTTTCGGTACAGGTACGATCTCATCATCGTACATGGTGTCCCCGACTTTCTAGTGTTTACAGCGCTCATTCCCCGTCTGCTCGGCGCCAAGGTGATCCTGGACATCCACGACATTCTCCCCGAGTTTTTTTGCCAGCGCTTCAACAAACCGCTTGATTCGATATACGCGAGACTCCTGCGGGTAGTGGAATATCTGTCGGTTAAGTTTTCCAATTTCGTCATTACCGGCAACGATTTGTGGCGGGACAAAATTTCCAAAAGAGACCATTTTCCATTCGAAAAGACCATCGGCTTAATCAATTACCCGCATCTGAAATATTTCGCCGGGCTCAACTATCAAGTGCGAAACAACAGCCTTTCCATCATTTATCCGGGCCACCTGTCAGAGCACCACGGCATCGATGTCCTGGTTAAGGCAATGCCGATGGTCAAAAAGGCGGTCCCGTTTGCGGTGTTGAATATTTATGCTGCGTCATGGATCCCGCAGTATCGTGATTTGCTGGAACAATTGATCAAGGACTTAAACATGGAGGGGACGATAACGATCCACGAGCCAATGGATATCCACGAGCTGGTGGAAGTTTACAAAACAACCGACATCGGTGTTGTGCCCAAACGCGGGGGTTTTTTCGCATCCGAAGCTTTTTCCTCGAAGATCCTCGATTTCATGGCCTCGGGAATACCGATTGTCGCCTCGCGGACCACCATCGACGAATATTATTTCGACGATACGCAGATCATGTTTTTCGAACCGGACAATTCGGACGACCTTGCACGGTGCATCATAGCGCTGCATAACGACCCTGCCAGAAAAGAAGCACTCTCCAGCGCGGGAAAGCGGTACGCTTCCGAGAACAATTGGGAAACAAAGAAACGGGTCTTTTTGGACATTGTAAAATCTGTTGTAAAGGAATAGAGCGCCATGAACGGTCAAAAAAACTACGTGATAATCTCTCCGGTACGCGATGAGGAGCAATACATCGAAAAAACGATACGATCGGTTGTTGCGCAAACCATCCTTCCCATACGCTATGTGATTGTCAACGATGGCTCCAGCGACAAAACCGGCTCGATAATCGATGAATACGCCAGGAAGTATCCATGGGTTTCAGCTGTTCACCGCGCCGACAGGGGATTCCGCAACTCCGCGGGCGGCGAGGTGGACGCGTTCTACGAAGGGTACAAAACGCTCAACGGCGCGGCGTGGGACTTTATTGTCAAACTGGACGGCGACCTTTCGTTTGACCCCGGCTATTTCGAACAATGCATTTCCAATTTCGATGCGGAAGAGAACCTCGGAATTGGAGGCGGCGACATTTATAACCTCGAACACGACAAACTGGAACTGGAGCACGATCCACAGTTTCATGTGAGAGGGGCCGCCAAGATGTACAGCAGGGAGTGTTGGGAGGCCTTGAAAGGAATGTACGCCATCAACGGCTGGGACACCCTCGATGAGGTCAAGGCAAACATGCTCGGCTGGAAAACACGGACCTTTACGAATCTCAAGATCGTCCAGCACCGGCCGACCGGCAGAGCTGTTGGCAGTTGGAAGAACGCGGTAAAGAACGGCGTCGGCGGATACACGGCCGGATATCACCCCCTGTATATGGTTTTGAAATGCCTCAAGCGATTGTTTCTCAAACCGTACGTCGTCGAATCCGCGGGGCTCATGTACGGCTTTCTCAAAGGATATCTCACCCGAATGCCGCAAGTGGACGACAAAAACCTTATCCGGTATCTGCGTCGACAGCAACTCAACAAACTGCTGCTCCGGCCCACCATATGGAAGTGAATGTGAAATGCTCTTGTCCGTTATCATAGTCAACTACAACAGCACGGCCTATCTGCTGCGGTGCCTGGCGTCACTTTACAAACAGGCACAAGGCATAGATTTCGAGACGATTGTAGTGGACAACGCGTCAACGGACAACGGGGTCGCCCTCATCGCCCGGCAGTTCCCCCAGGCTCGTCTTGTCAAAAGCGAAACGAACCTCGGATTTGCCGTCGCCAACAACCGCGGCTTCGCGCTCTCTTCCGGCGAGAATCTCCTGTTCCTCAACCCCGACACCGTTATTCTGGGCACCGCGGTCCAGACGGCATTGGGCGTGCTTTCGCGGCTCGGCGACGCGGGCGCGGTGGGCTGCACGCTTCTCAATTCCGACTCGACAATTCAAACCTCTGCGATCCTGCGGTTTCCCACGATCCTGAACCAAGTGCTGAGCGCCGACGTTTTGCACCGCGCGCTTCCCAGGCTTCCCTTGTGGGGTATTGCCCCGCTGTTTGCGGGAAGCGGCACCGTGCAGGAGGTGGAAGCGATATCCGGCGCCTGCATGTTTGTGAAGCGAAAGGCGTTCGAAGCGGCCGGCATGTTCGACAAGCGCTACTTCATGTACGCGGAGGACGTCGACTTGTGCTACGGTATTCGCGTGTCGGGCTTCAAAGTCTATTACACCGGCGATGCGCGGATCGTCCATCACGGCGGGAAAAGCACCGACCGCTCGGATACCCGGCAGCTTCCGGTTGTAATGATGAAGGAATCGACCTATACTTTTTTGACAAAATGGAAGGGAAGCCGGTACGCCAACGCCTACAAGACGGCGCTGTGGTGGACGGCCGCGGTGCGGTGCGCTTTGCTGCTGCTCGCATACCCGCTGGCCCTGGCCGGCGGTGGCGCCGCACGCGTACGCTGGTCGCTTGCCAAATGGACAACCGTTTTCCAATGGGCCGCCGGGAATCCCGGCATACGGCAGAACCTGGGAAGGTTTTGCAATGACGACGCCTGAAGTGATTTACAATGCGCTGAATCCCAACCCACCCGTTGTGATGGCGGTGCTTCTCATGGGAATAGCAACCATTCTGCTTCCCCGCAAGTATGTCCTCTTCCCCCTGTTCATCGTTGCAGCCTACGTGACGCTGGGCCAGTACGTTACGATAGCAACCGCGAATTTCACCATGGTGCGCATCATCATTATTTTCGGCCTGCTGCGGGCACTGGTCCGCGGCGATAGGGTGCCGGTTGTTCTCAATGGGCTCGACAAGGCTATGTTAGCCTGGGCCGTGTCGTCCATTATCACCTACACCATTTTATGGCAATCGGGTCACGCATTTGTGAACAGGGTGGGTATGTGCTTCGACACCGCGGGCGTGTACTTTGTGTGCAGGCTCTTTTGCTTCGATCTCCGCGACATCAACCGGATACTACGGCTGTGCGCGGTGCTCCTGATTCCACTTGCAATCGCCATGGTATTCGAATTCCGCACAGGCAAGAATCCCTTTTCGTTTCTGGGAGGTGTTCCTCTTGTGTCGGAAGTCCGCGACGGCCGCGTGCGCTGCCAGGGCAGTTTTGAGCATCCCATACTCATGGGGACGTTCGGCGCCACCATGCTGCCACTGATCGTTTCGCTCTGGTGGAAAAACGGAAAGACAAAAATCCTTGCCGTGCTTGGGACGCTTTCCTGCATCACTATTGTGGCGTGCGCCGGCTCCAGTGGCGCGCTCATGGCAACGGTCTATGGCATTGTCGGACTCTGTGCATGGCCTCTTCGATCTCGAATGAGAATCGTTCAGTGGATAATGGTCTTGGCGGTTGTCATTTTGCAATTCAACATGAAAGCCCCGTTCTGGTATGTTCTTGCCAGGCTCAGCAGCCTCACCGGAGGAACCGGTTGGCACAGGGCATACCTTATTGATCAGGCAATCAAGTATTTCGGCGAATGGTGGTTGGTTGGCACCAGGGTTACTGCTCACTGGATGCCCACGGGACTTCTGATAGACCCAACTAAGTCGGATATCACGAACCAATATCTTGTCCAGGGAGTTAACGGCGGTCTTATCACCATGCTCTTGTTTATTGCGATTGTGGTAATAGGTTTTGCAACGGTTGGGAAAACCGTTCGCATTCTCGAACGTGAAGAATTCTCCAACAAGATTGTTGTGTGGGCCATGGGATCGGCCCTGTTTGCGCATGCAATATCATTTATTTCGGTATCGTATTTCGACCAGATCCAAGTGTTCTGGTATTTTCTGATGGCGGCGATTGCCGTTTCACTCAACCACGCTACGGCGCGTGAGCCCGAAGGAGAGGGCTTGGTGCAGCGCTCCCGAATAGGCGCTGCTTTTACGAGGCCATCGGGCTCCGTGCATGCCGATCTCGTCCGGCGGACGGTATGATCCGGCGAGGGTTTGATTTGCCGCAAAATCGCAGCGGTAAATAGGCGAGAAGGTGATCACGAGTGGGTGCTCACACGGGTTTGATAACGGTATTGTGGACAAACAAAATGGGGCTTGTATGAAATTAATTGTGCTTGCTGTGATCGCGCTGACATCTCTGTGTGCGGCGAAACCGCACTATGTTGACTTTGTGAACGGTAGCGATGCCGCAAGCGGCGGTTCTCCGTCGGATCCCTGGAAGCACTGCCCCGGCGACGACAGCGCAACGGCAAGGGCTCGGGGCGCCGCTCTGCGTCCGGGGGACACCGTATTCTTCCGCGGGGGCATCATTTACAGAGGCCAGATTGCCATGAAATGGTCGGGCCATGGCGACGCACCCGTGGTGTACGACGGAAATTCCTCCGGACAATGGGGATGGGACAAGGCCGTTATCGACGGCGAAACAACCCGCAATTTTGGATTCTACACGGACGATTCGCCGGTGTCCTATGTTGTTGTCAATAATTTCCAAATACGAAATCTCAACTATAACGCGGCGATGACCTGGGGCAGCGGCAAAGGGATTTACTGTAATGCATGCACCTCGGTTACCATTGCCAATTGCTACGTTCACGACATCGGCTATTGGAAAAACGACGGCTCGAAGGTACCGGCCGGTAACGGAATAAAAATGCTGAGGGCGAGCAACTGTATTGTTACCCGCAATGAAGTCACACGCTGCGGCGAAAGCGGAATTTGGCTCGACGGCGCGCAACACTGCACCATATCGCGCAACAACGTTCACGACAACGTCACCTGGGGCATAGACCTGAGCGGGGACTGCCGCCTATGCGCAAACAACACCATTTGCGACAATATCGTTCACGACCTGTACCAGTTCGATAAGGGGTTCTGGAAAGGAAGCGGCGACCCCCCACACCAGGATTTTATATTTATCCGCATGGGAAGCGGCACGCACCCGGTTCATAACTTGGTTGAACGCAACTTGCTTTATAACAATTTCGATTTCACCGATTTCGGCGGTACGGCAATGATGTTTCTATCCTATGCAGACAGCACGGTTATACGGAACAATGTTTTGATCAACGCTCACAGCTACAGCGCCGTCTATTTCGGCTGGACCTCCACCGGGACCAGGTTGTACAGCAACACAATTTATTGCCCGAGGACCGGCGCGTTACGGCTGAGCACCAGCGGGGACAACGGTATATACAACAATATTTTCGTCGCCCAATCGTCCGGCATCATTTACGATAGTATTGCCGATGAGCGCAAACTCATAATGGACCACAATCTTTATTGCATACCGGACGACGGCAAGGCTTTCGCCCGGGCAGTCCCATGGGCGGGATGGAACTTTGCCGCGTGGCAGGGCCGGGGCTTCGACGCGCACAGCAGCCTTCTTGCGTCCGTTTCCGGTTTTAAGTTTGTCAACATTGACGGATATCCTCTGCACTGCCAAGCCATGGACCTTCGCCCGCTTCCGGGAAGCCCGGTCGAGCGGCGTGTCGGTAGGATCCGGGGTTTGGGGTTCGACACGATCGAGGACATAAGGGCTGCCGGCGCAGCGTGGGACAAGGGCATGTTTTCCTTTGTCCCGAACTCCCCGGACAGTCTTGCGGCACTCGCGACCGATGAGCGGCGAAAACAGAAAGAGTAAAAACGTAATCATGATGGAATTCTTCTGGGAAAAACTTCTGCGGCTCAAGGCCCGCATGTACACGCTTTCGCTCTCCTCTGGTTTTTATTCATTTGGCAGGAGATCGGTAATTGTGCCTCCCCTGCGCTTCCATGGTCTGCGTGAAATACAGATAGGAAACAACGTGCTCGTACTCGGCAATTGCTGGATCCAAGTGGTGGACGCCGACAAGGAAACCGATCACCCGCGAATCGTGATCAGGGACAACGCAACAATCGGTATGGGTGCGACAATCAGCGCTGCGCAACGAATCGTAATTGAAGAACATGTGCTTTTGGGAAGAAACGTACATATCTCGGACCATGGTCACGAATACGAAGACGTTACAGAGCCGATTGTCAAGCAGGGAATGCGGAAGATAATGGAGGTGCGCGTCGGCGCCGAGACCTGGATCGGTCAGAACGCCGTCATACTTCCCGGAGCGTCAATCGGCAGGCATTGCGTTATAGGTGCGAACTCCGTTGTCAACAGCGTTGTGCCCGACTACTGCGTTGTCGCGGGCGCGCCGGCAAAAGTTCTCAAGAGATACAATCCGACCACCTCTCGCTGGGAACCGGCCCTTCCGTATGGATAAAACCGTCGTCAATCTCCTCTACGTCTTTGTCGCGGTCTTCCTCGTACGTTTTGTGGGCGGAATTACCACCTTCATAATTGCAAGGATCCTTTCGCCTGCCGATTACGGCATATGGGTGACCCTCCTCGTGATCGCATCGTATGCGCCGATACTCTGCCTTGGGACGGTGGAGGCCTTGGTCAAAATGTTCCCGTTCTACATGGGGAGAGGGGAATCGGGCCGAGCGAAACAATTGGAATCGAATGTGTTGGGTTCGCTCGTGTTGACTGCCGCAGTGCTTTTGGTCGCAGGCACGACTTTTCAATTCTTCACTCATGCTGCAGCGGTCAGGACCCTCGGGAACATCATCCGGCTCATCGTACTGGCAGCCGGCTTCGCGGTTTTCTCCGCCTTTTACTATTACCGATTCACGGCACACCAGAATTTCCGTTACGTGAGCTTTATAGATTCGCTTCGAGCCGTCATGCTTTTCCTGCTTATCGTCCCGTTTTCGTGGCTGTGGGGGCTCATGGGCGCGGCTGTTGCGTTTGTAGTCAACGAATTCCTCGTCCTTTCCTATTCGTACGCGGCAAACGGCAAGATTCTGGGTAAGGTGGAAATAGGTTTCGATTTCCGCGTCATGCGGAACCTTGTTGCCATCGGCTTTCCAATTACCATCATCTGGTGGGTGTACATGCTGCAAATGTCCGCCGACCGCCTGATTTCCATGTCCATGCTCGGCAAAGAAGCAACCGGCTTCTACGGCCTTGGCGCGAGCATGGTGTCGGCGATTGTTTTGATCCCTATGGTTCTTGGCAGGGTACTATATCCAAAAGTCAACGAAGAGGTCGGCAAAAATACGAACCGCGACGGGCTCAATCAGTATGTACTTTTGCCGGCCCAAGGCCTGGGGCTTGTTGTGCCGTTCTTGATCGGAACACTCATGATTCTCACCCCGGAGTTATACCGGATATTTTTCCCAAAGTATATCCCTGGAATCGCATCGGCCCAAATACTCCTTGTAGGAGTATACTTTGTCTGCCTTATCCGGACCGGTATCAATTACCTCGTCGCGATCAACAAACAGAATAACGTTTTGGGTTTCGTTATGATAAGCCTGTGCTTGAACGTTGCAGTGAGTGTCGTGATGGTAAAGCTCGGCTTTTCCATCGAAGGAATTTCCTTCGGCACCTCGGTTTCCGGGGTGGTCTTGGCAGTGCTGATATGGAAATCAGCATTTGCAAACTTAGGGTATCAGCGGCAAAGACAGTACCGCGAATTGGCGTATCTTATGCTGCCGTTTTTGATTTGTGCGATACTTTCGGTAGGGCTCCTGGCACTCTGCCGCGGGGTCGCCGCACGATACCATTCGCTCTGCCTTTACGGTGCGGCGGTAATTTTCGCAGCGCTCTACGGCGTGGCCGTTCTCACGATTCCTCCGCTCAATTCTTGGAGCAGGAGCCTCTATTCGAGGATCAAAGAACAAGGTGCCGGCATGTTTTCCAAAAGAACTAGCGTAAGACCGTAACCCGATCCTTTTGCGCAAAACTCCCCGCCCGAAAATCCCGCACATAAAAGCCTTTTGGCAAGGAAGGCATTGCCATGGAATAAATTCCGGCGGCCTCACTTTGGTTCACAAATGATGCTAACAGTCTTCCTTGAAGATCATAATATTTGATGCTTACGATGCTTGCCACGGGCAATATGTACCGAAGGACCCCGGCCGCGCTGCTTATACTAACCACGTTACCCTTGGAGGCTTTTTCCAAAGTCACGCCCGTGGGAGCGGGCGATGCAGTCAAAAGCGAACGGCGCCACACGCCGCTGCCATAAAGAGCGGCATAGAGCGTGCTGTCACTCTTGCAGAAGCAGAGTACGGCATTGTTACTGGGTAACCCGCCGCTGATCGAGGTCCAGGAAGCACCATTATCGATTGAGAGAAAAACGCCGCTGCTGCCGGTACCCGCAAAGATGTTACCCTCATGAGCATACAGAGAAAGAACACTAGCCGCAGACAAACCCTTATTGGCGTCGGTCCAACTTTCCCCGTTGTTGGCTGTTCCGTATACCCCTCCGGAAAAGGTTCCTGCAAAGAGGTGCCCGTTGTTTACGGCAAGTTCATAAACGGAATAAACCATACCCGGCGTGTATGTCAACCCGTTGTTGACCGGCTTCCAGGTGGCGCCGTTATCCGCTGTTACGAATACTCCCCCGCCCGCTCCGGTTCCGGCAAAAAGATTGGTTCCGTTTACAGCAAGCGAATAGACGTTTGTGTTCGTCAGGCCCGAATTTATTGCGTTCCATGAACTTCCGCTGTTCCGTGATAGGAATACTCCCCCGCCGTACGTGCAGGTAAAGAGATTGGCACCGGCCGCGGCAATATCGTTGATCTGGGCAAAAGAAATTGTGTCGAGCGGTTCGTTCGGCAATCCCTTGTTGATTGCAGTCCAGGAATTTCCGTTGTTGACTGAGGCGAATATTCCTCTGTGCAGCGTTCCGGCAAAAAGAGTTCCGCCGTTCGTGGCAAGGGAAACGACCGTGTCTTTTGCCAGCCCGGTGTTGATCGCGGTCCAATCGACTCCATTATTCGAGGAATAGAATACGCCCGCGTCGGTGCCGGCAAAAAGGACTCCTCCGCTCGCCGCTAGTGTACGAGTAATGGGTCCTATCGGTCCGCCGGTTTGCACCCATTGTGCGAATCCTTGACCTGTCACAACAAATGCAAAAAGCACACACGCTCTCATGGTGATCTTCTTCATACTTGCCCTCTTTGTTTGGCCGACACTCTCCGCTGGACTCGGTCTATCAAATAGGGATGCAAGTAGTATGCCGAGGAGCAATTCGAGCAACAGGAGCAAATCAGCATGAATTTGTACGGCAATTTCGCAAAGCCGATAGTGGTGGTTACAAATGTGGGAATGCAAATGTGTGGCAGGTCTGCAAAAGAGCATCTGGTTGGGAATGCCTGCAGCTTCTAAGATGGCATGGTCTTCGCCGCAACAAGAGTCATTGCTATGGCTGAAACTTCCCGATTGACGTTCGAAACAGGGCTTAGCGGTCGAGTACTATGATTCTTCTTGCGGGTTGTTCCTTTTCCGAACGGAGAACATAAACCACGTTACGCTGCAGGTAACTCGCCTCCACCATTTTCCCGGAAACGGAATAAATTGAGGAACCGGGTTTGTTTGCAAGCGCAATGAATTCCTGGTACGACAGCAGTTGAGGACGATTATTGCTAACAGTTCTTGCCCTTTGAAGGCCGCTCATTGTCTCCGTCGTTGTCTTGCATTCGTATGCCCCGATGTCCCAGGCGCCTCCTTGCGGACGCTCGTACAATGTCTTGTCGCACGTGAATCCGGGAAGCGTTACACCTGCATTGACCGCAGGGCTTGATGATATAATGCTCAAGTCCATGGTCTGGCAGGCGGTTGGGTAGCCGGCCACGTTGGCAAATTTAACGGCGGCTACCGATGCAACATGCAGACTGTGCGTGTCGTAGCCGTACGTTTGCCACTGGGCGAATGTCGCGTAGCGGGCAGGCGTGATCCTCACAAAATCCTGCCCTGAAGTAGCATTGTAATAAAGGTTATAATCGCTTATCAAACCCGTTTCGTCGATAACCGCGGTGTAGGCTATTGAAGATTGATAGGTAACGATGATGTTGTTGCGGATATCGGTGTAGCCGTTGGACTCAAGAAACACGCCTGCCACGCCGTTGCTCCCGGTTACCGCAGTCGGCGCATAGATCGTGTTGTTGTAGAATTTGGTGCCTGAGGATGTCCAGGAAAACCGCGCCGCATAGTATCCGTGAGGATTGATAAAAACATTGTTGCGGACAATCGTGGAGTCCGCGTAGGAAATAAAGAGCATGGCGGTTCCGCCGAACTCGTCAAACGTTTGATTGTTGTAGAACAGATCCCTTTCCACGATGTTCTTGACCGGGTGCTGGCTGGTTGCGCCGCCTTGACGGATAAATATGTAGTCCGTGTGCGGTATGTTCGGATCATTGGGAATGCCCCAGTAGCCGGCGTCATACTGATACAAATCATGGATTGTATCGTCGCACATATCATTGCCGGTGCACAAATTGAAATCACCGCCGATATCGATGCCCCAGGTAATGTAATCGTGAATATTGTTATGCGAAAAAGTGCAATTGACGCAACCATCGACCTCAATGCCGGCCAAGCCGGTTCGTGTGATCTCGCAGCCCGTAATCACGCAGTTCTTGGGCCGCAGCATGTGCACGCCGTTTCCGGCCGGAATAATCGATCCGTCGTTCTTCCAGTACCCCACATCGTGCAAATAACAATTGGCAATGGTAACAAAGCTTGCGTCATCGATCTTTATCGCAGCACCGCCCTGCCAGGGACATCCGGTGTATTTAATGTTCTGGATCTCAAAACTCTTTATGGTAACGTAGCTGGTGGTTCCCGTCATGGCGCTAAAACCGTAGGAGCGGA
>Ga0182027_10001033_pt1 | contig 47053 bp, 41 predicted proteins | sample 712E1DmetaG_FD_121300 | JGI IMG/M metagenome (GOLD analysis project Ga0182027, IMG submission 121300) | Permafrost microbial communities from Stordalen Mire, Sweden - 712E1D metaG (Illumina Assembly) | ecosystem: Environmental > Terrestrial > Soil > Wetlands > Permafrost | place: Sweden...
GGCTGTGATGAGAATTAATTTTTGACATGTCAGCCTCCTTGTTAAGGTTTAGAAATGCGTATCTGGAAAAATATTTCCAGATGGGAGGCTGACACTATTTCATAAACATAATAACTGGCCCTGCATGTTGAGCCGTAGTAGGGACACGGCGCGCCGTGTCCCTACGCCTCAACATTGCAGGGCAGACCCCCTCCTGGGTGCGGCCGGGTACCGGCAGTTGCAAGATTCATTCTTCCGCTGGGCGCACCTGCGAACTGAAATTGATAAAGGATAATATTCCCAGGATTATACTTCAATTAATTGCTTTCCTTGTTTTCTTTGTCTTTGTATTTGCGTTAGGTGGACCGGAGGGTGCGCCAGAGCGCATTACCGCCTGACCACGGCCCGTAGGGCCCTCGTGGCAGGCGGTAACGAGGCGAATAGCCGAGCCCGGAGGGAGACCGGCCCCGCGAAGCGGGGCAACGCCCAAGTCTTTCCTCTTTAAGCATCATTCTGAAAACAACGTTGCCTGCCAGAAAACGGTTTTTTGTCAAACCGATAACAATTTCCATGTGAATGCGGTATATTATCAATTGAACATGAAACAAAGGAGGTACGGCGTATGAACAAATGTGCTTTGTTACTCCTGGCGGCTTGCGTCTTATTCTTCGAAAATCATGCATATGGCCAATGGATTCATCTCGGCGGGCCTTTTTCCCACACAGATGTTAACGCCATTGCAGTCAGCGGCGGTAACATCCTTGCCCTTGATGGTTACCTTTTTCTCTCCACCAATAATGGGACAAGCTGGACCGCGATCGACTCATGCTTGCCTTCGAATACTTCTATCTGGGCTCTTGCTGCGAGCGGCAGCAACGTCTTTGCCGGGACTGCCGGTGGTGTTTTTCTCTCAACCGATAACGGAACAAGCTGGACCGCGGTCAACTCAGGCTTCAATAAGGATACTGTCACCTGTTTTGCCGTGAGCGGCAACAACATCTTTGCCGGGACTTATGGCGGTCGCGTTTTTCTCTCCACCAATAATGGGGCAAATTGGATTGCGGCCAATTCACGCCTCACGAATACTGGGGTCAATTGTCTGGCCGTGAGCGGCGGCAGCATCTTTGCCGGGTCTAATAAAGGTGTTTATCTCTCCACCAATAACGGGACAAGTTGGAAAGCGGTCGACTCCGGCCTGCCTGCGACCCCTGGGGTCAATTGTCTGGCCGTGAGCGGCAGCAGCATCTTTGCCGCGGCTTATGAAGGTGTTTATCTCTCCACCAATAACGGGACAAGCTGGAAAGCGGTCAACTCTGGCCTGCCTGCGCCCCCTTGGGTCAAATGTTTTGCCGTGAGCGGGAGCAATATTTTTGCCGGGTTTATTAATAGCAGTGTTTATCTTTCCACCGATAATGGAACAAGGTGGACCGCGGTAGACTCAGTGGTAAACTCAGGCCTGCCGATAAGTAATGTCAATGTTCTTACCGTAAGCGGTAACGATATTTTTGCCGGGACTATTAATTGGGGAATATGGCGCAGGCCGTTGTCGGAGATGGTGTCCGTCGTTCCCCAAAACCGCCAGACTTCTCCTTTGCAAACAAGACTTCGCATCGCCGCTTCCGGCCCTTTGCATTCCGGCGTCATGCTGAATTACAGCGTCCGGTCGCGCTGCATCGTGCAACTGGGTTTCTACACAATCGCCGGAAAACAAGTTGCGCTGCTTGAACATGGAGAGAGGGCACCGGGAGAATATGCTTTTAAATTTGACACAGGCAGAATCCCGGCCGGGTTTTATATCTGCCGTTTTCAGGCAGGGAATTATCAGGAAAGCAATCGGCTGATGGTTGCGAAATGATCAGAGTTGGGAAATTTCGGTCCATACTGCCAATACCGGCCCTTTCATTTCCCCCGCAGAAAGGATGACTATGGCTTCCAAAAAAGATTTGACGATCCAGTCTGTTTTTCCCGGAAAATGGAACAATGCCTATTCTCACGAGGGCGGGCCGTCGGGCGCCGAGGATTTTGAAATTGTCGACGGCACCAAGTGTTTTGTCGAGGGTAAACATAAATTCAACATTACGGGCTTCCGGTATGATGCAGCGACGGGGACGATTACTTTTGCAAAAGAGTGGGTCGGGGTCGGCAGGCCGCCGATTATCAACACCATCCGCACAATCGACGCACGGCACTACGAAGGTACCGAAAACGATGGGGCACGCGTTGTTTACAAAAGGATCGGATAGTGGAACACATGGGCGGTTTATGACAATTCTGGAGATGTTCCTAGGTAAAGGTGTTGCGGAAACGTGACGCGCGCAACGTGCAAGCGTTGCGCCTCGCGCACGTTGCCGCTGGACTGCGACTTCAACTGCATGCAAACCTACAGGAGCAGGGGCGATTACAACAGCATTGTAATACAGGAGCCAACGGTGTGGGTGCCATGTAGAGACGCAAAATTTTGCGTCTCTACATGGCACCCCAGGGAATTCGCGCGCCCAACAGGAAGGGCGCAGAAGCGACCCGCAAGGGTTGCCCCACCAGAATTTTATTTATCCGGACTCCTATTCACGGATGTAAAATTTGCTTTTTTAGCAAGAAAAACCTAATTTCTGAATAGTTATGGCACTATCAAGTTTACAAAAAAAGGGGGGTAGAATGAAAAGAGCAGCAGTATCGTTTCTGATTGCGGCGTTTTTCGCCGCGTCTGGTTTTTCCCAGACCGTCAACATTTGCGGAACGGTGAAGGACCCGGGCGGGCAGCCGCTGATCCATACCGTCATCAGGCTCAACACGACCACCTACGACAACGGCTATTGGGCCACGGCGCCCTATATGGCCCGTACCGACGCAAGCGGCCACTACCATATAGGGACCGGCGTATGCACGGACGCGTTGTCGAACAACACACTCACTAAGGGTGGAGCCATAACACGGCCAACCTATTCGGGCGGGAAAGTCCTGTTCAGCCAGCCGGCGAGTGATGCCTTAGTGAGGATGAGCATATACGATCTGGCAGGCCGGTTCGTGCGCGACGTAATGAATAAAAATCTTTCCAAGGGCAACTATTCGGTGTCAATCGACGCGCGCGGCATTTCTTCCCAATTCTATCTGCTTCGGGTGACCATCAACGGGATATCATCGATTATACGGTTACAGCCCGCGTCGCACCTGTCAGGAGGAGCGGTTGCCCAGAGCGCTCCCGGATTTGAGACCCGGCTGGAAAAGCTCGCTGCAATTGTAGACACCCTGCGCGCCACCGAGCCCGGTTATACCCTCGGCGTTACGCCGATTGACGCCCTTACGGGGCAGCACGATTTCGTTTTGACAAAGAATAATTCGTGGAACGGCGACAAGAACGCCTTCTGGGGCGACACGAGCACCTATCCCAGGGCGGGCACTACGCCGATGTATATCATGTTGAACAGGACCAACGGCAAATGGCCGGACAGCAAAATCGGCTGGACCACCACCAGAGGAGGTGCCACCACCCCCTTTTCACAAACCAACATGAAACCGCTCGGGGGAGGGCTGTTTATTTATATAGCTCCCGACGATTCAAACAAAAGATATTTCGATTTCCTTGAAGTAAATGGCGGCGGCGCCAGCTTTTTGGGCAACACCACCCGTGTTGACGGATGGAGGCTTCCCATCACGTTCCGGATCAAAACAACCGACGGCAAAGACACCGTCATGGGCGACTCCTACTGGCTGTACTACCAATCGCGCGAATCGAAATTCGCCGAATTTATCAATGAGGTTCCGAAGGAGTTCACCTGGGAGGCCACGCACGATTTCGCGAATATCTGGGCCCCGCATAAAATGGACCCCTTCCCCTTCCGGTCAACCGGCCCCTACGGCGATTACTACAAACGATACCAGGATTCGGTCGTTAAAAACTATGTCAAGGATCCGCTCTGGGTGAATAAACCGGGCTACGGCGCGCCTGCCAATGATCCCGGCGCCTATCCGGCGGTGCCGCAAGCCGACGATATTTTCGCCTGCACGGGGCCGAACCCGTCAATCGGCGCTTCACCCATTTGGTCGGCTGCCTTTAACCGGCATGTCGCCCATCTGCCGCAAGGTGTTGACTGTTATAACTGGAGCTACGTCGATACCGCTAATTATTATACAGACGCACCTGCTAATTTCTATTCCCGCTGGTGTCATCGGCGGGCCATCAACAACTACTGCTACGGCTTCCCCTATGATGACAATGGAGACCATGAGGCATACATTTCCATCGGCAACATCCAGTGGATGGCGGTAGCGATAGGCTGGTAAACGTTAAATAAGTTTACATTTGGTGGGGGAAGTATCCCCCTGGCCCTGCATAAAAAAGGCGCATAATTTTGCGCCTTTTTTATGCAGGGCACACCCCCACCTGGGTGCGGCCGGGTACCCACCGTTGCAAGCTTCACACATCCGTTGGGCGCACCCGCGAACCTAAGTTGATAAAGACAAGAAATTCAAAAGTCATTGCGAGCGACTTGCCCCGCCGTAGCGGGTTGGCGAAGGCTGGGAGCGAAGCAATCTCCTTGAAGACCGTATTGTATCCCGCCCGCACCATCATGTCTGATTCCGTTGCTGGACGTTAAATCAAATGGTCCTGCCGGAACACCGACTGATATAGTTTGGTATCCGCCATACTCTTGTAATTAAAGCTGTTATGATTTAAAATCATGAAAACACGATCACTGCCGGTGATCATAAACTTTCGTGAAATATTGGTTCTTCCTTTCCAATCAGGTATAATATTGCCAGGGACAGGGGGATCTATCCGATGCTTGAAATCTTCACCTATACCGACTACCGCCGGTTTATAAAGGACTCCTGCGAAGAAACGCGTAAGGTCAAACCGTTTTTTTCATATCGGTATATCGCGCAAAAAACAGGGCTCAAGTCGGTCGGGTTTATTTCGTGGGTCGTATTGGGCAAACGGAACATGTCCGCTTCATTGACCCACAAGATCGCCGCGATACTCAAACTTGGCAAGCGGGAAGCGGATTATTTCGAGCTGCTGGTCAACCACAACCAGGCCAGGACCACGGAGGAGCGGCAATACTACCTCGAACGGCTGCTGGCTTTCCGGTCAACGCGGCCGGCGATAGTGGACCGCGACCGTGACCGGTACTATTCCCGCTGGTATTACTCCGCGGTCAGGGAGCTTGTGGCCCTTACAAAAATCCATGATGAATCGCAGATTTCCAAGTTGCTTCTGCCTTCCATAAGCCGGTCCGAAGCCAGGGATGCGTTGCAGCTCCTTTCACGCCTGGGCATGGTAAGGCTGAACAAGGACAAATTCTACGAACGCATCGACCCCGCGCTCACGTCGGGGCCGGACGTTGATCCGGCCATCATCCACGGATTTCAGACCGCGACCATGCAGCTTGCGCAATCGGCCCTGCACAGGTTCCCTAAAGAAGACCGCGATGTCTCGACCGTCACGCTGAGCTGTAACGCCAAAGATCTGGCGCGGATACGCGAGCGCGTTTGCCAGATGCGCGCGGAGATCACTCAAATCGCCTGCGCAAGCGAAAATGCCGACCAGGTCTTTCAGGTAAACACGCAGGTCTTTCCGTTGACCAGGAGAATCCCAGGGGGCCATCCATGAAAAGGCGCTGGGCTTTTCTACCTGCCTGCTGTGTGCTCTTATGCGTAAATCTATGCGCCAATATCAACACTGTGGGCAAAGGGGGATCTTCCGAAACCGTCAATGCAAAGGTGGCGGTCTGCGGCACGACAGTCCGGGTCACCAACGAAGGTCCGGGGACCGAGGGGTTGTCCCTGCATGCCTATTCTCCCGATTACCGCCCGTACGAAGGATATGGATTCATTGATTCAAGCGAAAGCAGCGGCCCGGGTGTTTTGATCTGGAACGCACCGCTGCAGGCAAGCTTCAATTTTCTCATCACCGCCCGGCCGTCCGGCAGAGCATGCTTTTTGCAGGCCGTTTCGCTCCAGGCAGGAAACAATGACACGATCAATTGCGTTCTTGGCCCGTGCAGAAGTCTTACCGGATTTGTAACGCGAACGGATTCCGCGTCACTTACCGGACAGTATGTGCTTTCGATCTATGGCTCTCCATTTTACGGATTGACGAATCCAACCAGCCGGTTCGCTTTTCAGGGAGTGCCGTCGGGGATCTATACGCTAAGCGTGCTGCCCGCGGCGCAACGACTTTTCATGAGTGCCGCCGAATATTCGATTGTTACCGACAGTATAAGGAGCGATGCACAACTGAGGATAGTCCTGCCGTAGACGTTCGCAGCAGCAAAGCAATGTCGGTGCTTTTGACAATGATACGACGATAAAACAATGAACGGATTCTTGCATATAAATTAAAGGAGGCCTGTATGAAACGTCTATCTCTCTCATGCCTGGGGCTCATGCTCTTGGCACTGGTCCTGGGCTGCAACCACAGTTCACCCGTCACGCCGCCTGAAACGGTCACGCTCATTCCCGGCCCAGGCAAGTTCGGGTTGAGCCATTTAAACGGGCTCGCCAAGAAAAGCGGAATTGCCGCCGTGCAATCCGGTGAAAACGTGAGTTTCGACCTGGGCCCCATCAAGGGAAGCTCGGCATTCTACTTTCTTCTTTACAATATCGGCACTACACCGATTACCGATGTGGCGTTGAGCATTGCCGACAGCAGTTTTTCGGTGTACCCCGCAAAAATGGACACCTTGATGCCGGGTGGCGACCTGGGGATGTTACCGATTGTAAAGGTCAGCGTGTATCACGGTACTGCGCTGGACGGCGCCGGGTATCGGCCGCTCATGCCGATGGGGGACAATAAGGCCGATGTCACGATAACCGGAACCACCAAGACGCGGTCGGGCGTTGATACAACGGTGACTCTCACCGCGGGGTTGGACCTGAAGGCGCTTGTCATGGACATTGCCGCTCCCGCCATATCCCTTGGCAGTCCCGCGGGAAATATAATGTCCTCATTCCCGGACGGGATCTCTACCATGCCGTTTTACAACGCTCCCGGTTGCTCGGTGGTTGTTCAAAACACGGGCAATGTTCCGGTAACGTTGCGCACCTTCTATAAATTGATGATTACAACCGCAAATGCATACTTTGACACGGTCGACTACACGCTCGGCATCGGGCAGGTTATCGAGGTCCCTCGCTTCAATGCCGACGTGGTTTTCAGCGTCGACGGAAACAATACCGTGCCCGATCCGGCGGGCCTTTCCCTGTACCCGAACGGCAAATGCTATTTCTACCTGAGGGCCGGTTCTACTAATTGTCAAGCTACTTCCGACACGCTCCTGCATATAGGCTCGTTCCTTTCGCTCGTCGGCTCACAGTCGGCGCTGTACGCCACGGTCACGAACCGGCTTTTTCTGATCGACAGCGCAATGGTTTTTTGGGAATTTACGGGCAACTGTCCCGGCGGGTCCGGCCCTATTTACAGGCTGTATGGCACAACCGCGAACATTCAACTCGGTTATTACTCAAACATACCGCCGATCGGCCTGACCCAGTATTACTCGAGCCAGCAGGCGCACGACATGCTTGACACGATCCGGGCGAACCTTTCGGCGGCCGACCTGGGCCTTGGGGCCGGTCATTCGGTGGAGCAGGTCCCGTTGAATTGACTTCCCGATGCATCCTGATAATAGAAAGGGGTCCGCCATGCGTTCTTTTATCCGTTCAATAAGGATTTCACTCGTGTTGCCGGCGCTGGCAATGGTTTCGGTCACAAGTTATCCGCAAAATGCCGGCGTCACGCTCGGCGGGCACTTTGTTCCCAAAGACAGCTTCATGGTGTTCATCGATATGGGGAACTCGGCAATGTCGGGCCGCGACAAACAAGCCGACACTGTTACCGAGGGCCACGTGTGGAAATTTGAAATGGACCCGGCGAATTACGATTGGCTGCCTGCGAAAGAACCCATATGCGTTGATAACTACCAGTCGATCGCAAACCCCTGGGGCGGCCCCATCATGCCCTTTCTCAAACGGCTCCATGCAAACTACCCGAATTACTATTTCGGCGTGATGCAATTGTCAAACTCCGGTTGGGAGCTCTGGGGGAACTTCAACGCCGGCTCCGGTGCAGTGACCGCACTATTGACACAGGCGAATATCCTTAAGGCCAACGTGACCATCGCCGGTATCGTAAGTATGCTCAATAACGTTGAGGTTCAGTACAAAGACACCCTAAACTACCTGCAGCATGTCGCGGACATGGTCGGCAACGTTAGGACCAGCCTGGGCGCATTGCAATACAAGGGCGCGGCCTATACCGTGCCTTATATCCACGCAGGGTATCCGGTGGAGGCGAAAGACAGCCCGGACGGGAAAATCCAGTACGATACGTCGCATGCGCAGACCAAGAGCATCATGAGGCAAATCGCTCAGGTTCCCGCAAAAGTTTCAAACTGCGTGATAATCCCCACGGACGGATTGACGGTCTGCATGACGTGCACCCCGGCAAACTACTTCGACCATTATGACCGTGCCGGGAACGTCGGGTGGGGGAACCGCACGGCCGATACGGTGCTGGCCCGCAACTGGATACCTCCTTGTCCTAATTGCGTCGGCGTCACAACGTCGCTGCACCAGGTCGCCGCCGTACATTCTATCGCGCTGCAAAAAATCCTGTTCGGCGGGACAAACTGGTCCGTATTTGATAAGGCCGGAAAATCATTCAACGTCTATTCGCCTAACGGCAGGGCGATCACCGGAATGTCAACCGTGGTTCTCAGAAATCAGAAATTGCCCCCGGGTGTATATTTTGTCCGGCCGGAACTGAAGAATTAATCTGTTCGACACACGGATGACCTGAAAATCAGTGTGATCTTATAAAAAGTACCTGGTGTACCACGATTATGGCCCAGCCGAGGCACTTACTTTCTTTTTATTCTGCGGATGCTTCTTCTCGTACTCCTCAAATGACTGCAGATACATCCTGTTCCCCGGCACCACCACGTGGGTTTCCGCATAGCGCCTGCCCAGAACATGTGCGTCGCCCATGTAAATTTTGTCGCCGTTCACGAATTTGTCGGCAAGACCGTGCAACGCCTTTGCCCGTTGTTTTGAGTCGACGTACGCTTTTTGGAGTGCGGCGCGGGTTGAATCATTGCCGTTTTCATATAGATCGGCAATTGCCCACGTCAAATGCCATATGTTAAAACTCAGCTTGAGCGAGGCGACATGGGAGAAATACAGGTCGCTTATGCTGCCTGCCTGCGCCGGGGTCACGACCTGGTCCCGTATCGCCCATATTCCCAGAACACATCCCCAGGTCCCTTTATCGATTTCAATGGAGGCGATCTTGAGAGTCTGGTCGATGTCCACGCCTGAAAGCAGGACCTTTGAGCGGTCGTGAGTGAGATACGGCATGCAACCTGAAACGCTTGCGAGCATTGCCAAAACAATTAAAGCCGGCAAAAGAATTCCTGGCCCCGTCTTTATTGTCCGGATCGTTTTTTTGTACGGCGTGAACATGATTGCCTCTTTTACTTGATCCACTCTATAGCGTTCAAAATTGATGCCAGCCATATAAAAAAGGAACAGTCTTTACGTGCTACACGTATTGCGGCCGGTTTTATTGAATATGAGAATTATTTTCTCATATTCGTAAACTTCAGGGGAAATCAATAAACTGGATTATCCTAAAATGATAATTTGTTTTATACCCTGACACCCCCTAATCGCTGGCCCAACATTTGCGAATAATTATAGTTACGAAAACGGACCCATCCTTAACGAGGCATAACGGTTTGGATGGCCGCAGGTGACTGAAAATAAAGTTCGGTACACTTTTCAAGAAGAAAGGGGATTACGTTTTATGGCCAAGAAAGCGAAAAAGTCAATCCACAAAAAATCAAAAAACACCGTGAGCAAAGGTTCCAAATTGACGTGCAACGAATGCGGCCTGGAGTTGAAGGTTGTCGATGCCTGCGATTGCGCGTCCCCGTGTGATGTCGTGTGCTGCGGAGAGCAGATGGTAATGTCCTGCTGAATCTTGTGTCGACATTCGCCTCACCCCGGCTTTTCGCGTAGAGCATATGCGGAGCGGGGTAAACCCCATCCTCTCCACAGGTGGAGAGGGGACGCGGGTGAGGTGTATATTTAAAATGCCCGCGAAACGCGGGCATTTTTTATTGCTAAGATTATCGCGAATGCGAGTTATACCAGGTAGGTTTTTGAGAATGGTGAAAAAATTTCGCAGCGCGAATCAAAGGCACAAGAACGATCAGCGCGATGCACACCGCCAGGGACACTCTTTTAAACAAGTCCTTTTTACCTTTTTTTGATTTAGTGTGCAGAGCCATACATTCAAATTTACTCCTTTTATGGAATGTTTTCAATCTGTATAACTGCTTTGACAAAAACCTGTAAACACCGTATACTCTCACGGGGTGGGCGCGATCGCCGCCATTGGAACCAATGCTTCAGCGAAAAAACCTCCCCCAATAAAAAGGAGCATATATGAAGGTGTCCCTGATTTATTCATGCATCACTTTGATGGCTGCCGCTATGGTTGTTCCCCGCGCTTACGCCTCCTGCACCGTCGTGCCGTACACGAGTGACGCCAACACTATCCTGCTTGACCATTTCGACAGCTCCACAAGCGCGAGCTTCAACGGCAGTCTTCCCGCGGCAAATTGCAGTATGACGCCCACCACAGCGCCGTCCTATGCTTATAGCTCCGGGCAGAGCGGTCTTGGGAAGGCCATTACATTGACCCCGCCTGCGGCAACCGGTTCGATGTCTTATCTGCGCTATCCCACTGCGGATATTTTATGCCTGGCAAACGCCACCATTGAGTTCTGGGTTTATCCGACGGCCTATGGCTTCTCCCTCGCGGACCAGGGGCAATTTTACAATGCATGCAGTGGTTGGACGTTCCGCCTGTTGGTCAATGCAAGCGGCTATCTGGTCTCCGCCGACTGGGACAATTCTGGCAGTTGGACAATGACGGCCAGTCAGGTTTTACCTTTGAACGCATGGAGCCATGTGGCTGTCACATGGGGGAGCACCGGGGCCAGATTGTACCTCAACGGCGTGCAGGTGGGGAGTCATGCTTCGACCGATCATCCGGCCAACGGTTACGGTGGGTACCTGATGATGCCCTTCGGGTCCCCGGCGAGTGTCAGCTGCAGCATCGACGAATTGAGGATCTCGAACGTGCAGAGGACCACCTTTAATTTGTGTTCGCCGCCGTCCGCGCCGGCGCTTGCATCGCCTGCCGACGCGGCTGTAAATATCTCTTTGTCAACAATCTTGAGCTGGAACGCAGTTGCCGGCGCGGATTCCTTTACGGTCCAGGTATCCGATTCTTCTTCATTCTCATCATTCGTTGTCAATCAGTCCGGCATAACAGCCGATTCCTGCGCCGTGTCCGGCCTGTCAAACGATAAACCCTACTATTGGCGGGTCAAGGCAACAAATACCACCGGCACGAGCCCGTGGTCAAACGTTTGGTCGTTCAACACCGTCGCGCCGCCCGGCTGCACAATCGTGCCGTACACGAGCGACGCCAACACGGTCCTGCTTGACCATTTCGACAGCTCCACGAGCGCGAGCGTCAATGCCTATGTTGGCGCCGTAGGGTGCGGGAGTTTCACCTTAACGACACCGGTATATACCTATATATCCGGGCAGAACGGTTTTGGAAAGGCCATTGCGATGAGCCCGCCTGCGGGCCAGCCAACAGGTTCAGCCTCATACCTGAAGTATCCCACAGAAGACATATTATGCCAGGCCAACGGCGCCATTGAATTCTGGGTTTATCCGACGGCCCGTGGTCACAACTCTCTTGACCTTGCCGGCCAGGGGCAATATTACAACTCCTGTATGGGTTGGACGTTCCGCATGATGATCGATACAACCGGCCATCTGTTTGCCAGCGACTGGGACTTTACCGGCTCTTTCAGCATGACGTCCAGTCAGGTAGTGCCCTTGAATGCATGGAGCCATGTGGCGGCCACCTGGGGCAGCGCCGGGGCCAAGCTGTACCTCAATGGCATGCAGGTGGGGAGCCATTCCTCTACCGATCATCCGGCCAGCGGTTTTGGGGGGTATCTCATGATGTGCTGCGGGACCAACTCGGGTGCCGGTTGCGTCATTGACGAACTGAGGATCTCGAACATGCAGAGGACCACTTTTAACGCGTGCGCGCCGCCTGTAGGAGTTTTGTCGCCGGGTAATGTGCCGAAAACTTCCGGTCTGACCTCTGTCTGGCCGAATCCAATGCGAAATACTCTTTCGATTAATTTCAGTCTTTGCCGGCCGGAAAGGGTTGCGGTGGAAATCTACTCATGCAATGGCATGCTGGTAAAGCGTTTGATGAATGAGACAAGCGAAGCGGGTGTGCACAGGCTGGTATGGAATGGTTGTGACAAAGCCGGCCGGCAGGCGAGTGCGGGGTTGTATATCATTCGCACTACGCTCGGAAACAGGATATATCAAAAACAGATTGCGATAATGAAGTAATATATTTTCCATGATTATATGAAAACCCTCCTGCTTCAAGTTATTATCGGCATCGGGTTGCTGGTTTTATTTACCCCTGCGGCAAACGCCCAATGGGTCCAAACAAGCGGGCCGTGGAGCGCGGTTTCCTGCCAGCAATGCCATAACGTCACCACGCTGGCCGTGAGCGGCGGCACGGTCTTTGCCGGGACCAATGGCGGTATTTTCCTTTCTCTTGACAATGGCACAAGCTGGACAGCGGCGGATTCCGGTCTCACCAATGACAGTGTCCTGTCGTTTGCGGTAAGCAGCGGCACAATCTTTGCCGGGACCCATGGCGGAGTATTCCGTTCCGACAATAACGGCGCAAAATGGACAGCGGTCAATACCGGCCTCACCAATACTGTTGCCACATCCTTTGCCGTGAGCGGCAGCGCGGTCTTTGCAGGCACCCATGGCGGCGGCATTTTCCATTTGGTCAATAATGGAACAGGCTGGACTGCGGTTGATTCCGGCCTTACGAATGACAGCGTTCTCTCTTTTGCGGCAAGCGGCAGCGCAGTCTTTGCCGGGACCCAAGGCGGCATTTTCCGTTCCGCCAATAACGGCACAAGCTGGACCGCGGCGGATTCCGGACTCACCAATACTACGGTCACCTCTTTTGCGGTGAGCGGCAGCGCTGTCTTTGCCGGGACCCAAGGCGGCATTTTTCGATCCGTCAATAACGGCACAAGCTGGACTGCGGTAAATTCCGGACTCACCAATACTGCGGTCACCTCTTTTGCGGTGAGCGGCAGCACGGTCTTTGCCGGGACCAATGGCGGCGGCATTTTCCGTTCCGTCAATAACGGAACAAGCTGGACGGCGGCCGATTCCGGACTCGCTGATTTGAATGTCACCTCTCTTGCCGTGACCGGCGGCTATGCCTTTGCCGGGACCCACAGCGGTGTCTGGCGCAGGCCGCTTTCAGAGATGATAACGGGGATCAGCAGGGAACTTCAACGCGCGCAGGAAAAACCATCCAATTTCGCGCTGGCTGTTACCGCCGGCGCCAACCGCAGTGCGGCCGTCGGTTTTTCTCTTCCGCGCTCAGGGCCGGTCTCGGTCACCGTTTTCAATTCATCAGGCCGTGAAATAGCGACCCTTGTCAATGAGGACCTTGGCCCAGGCCCGCACAGCTTTTGTTGGGACACAAGGACTCTGTCAAGCGGGTATTATACGGTCAGAATGCAGGCAGGACCGAACACCTTTGTCAAGAGCGTCATGGTTGTCCGGTGATTTACCAATCCTCTAGACTTTGAAAACGTTCAGATTAATACCCGACATCTCTGTCTCAAACAAATCAATCATTTCATCTTCAAGCCCGGGGCTTTTTCGGCTTGTTGTTCTTATTGTAAATAATCTTCGCGATAACCACAAATACCACGCAGGCCGCGACGAATATCGCATATGCCAAAAAGATTGACACGAACATAGAGAAAACTCTTTCTTACTTGCCGGCGCCTTTTCGCTCCTCTTGAATGACCGCCATTGTCTTTTCAAGCCCGGACATTCCCGGCAGCGAGAAAAGATTTTTGTATTTCTCCTTGAGCGCGGCCTGCTTTTGCGGGTCGCCGATCGCGTCACCCGCCGACGTGAAATATTCCTTCATCCACGCGATTGCGCCTTTGTCCGATACCTGGCCGTGGCCCGGTACCAGCGTTGTCACATTGTAGAGGGTTTGCAGAGTGTCAAGCACCGCTGTCCAGGAAGCAACGCTCGCCCCACTCCCGGCGAACAGCACCGGGTGCCTGTCGAGGAAAACGATGTCGCCGGTCGCCAGCAGCTTGCGTTTTTCAAGATACACCACCACGTCGTTCCAGGTATGGGCCCTGCCCATGTTCCTCACATGCACGGTTTCGCTTCCGATCTGAAGCACCTTTTCTTCCCCCGGCTTGACGGTCATGTCCGGATACCTGTTTTTTCCCGCGCCATTTTTCCACTGCTCCTGCGAATATGAACCGGCGATCACCTTTGCGCCGGGGTAGAGCGTGTTGCCGCCGGTATGGTCTGCGTGAAAATGGGTGTTGACAATTGTTACATCGCCTGCGGTCACCATGCTTTTAAGGGTTTTTGCGGCGCCAGCCATTTTGGTGTCAACAACAAGCGCGTGAAGACCGTCTTCCGACGTCAGCACAATCGAATTCCCGCCGCCGCCCAGACAAATCTTCAACTGCGGGTCGGGCTGGACTGTTTCCACGGCCATGAAATTCCGGAACCCCTGCCAGCCGAGAAAAACGGCGACCACGACGACCACGAGCACAATTGCACCGGCGATGATGAGGATTTTTTTCATAGGGCCCTCTCTGCGGGATGGTTATTTGTTCTCAGTCGGTTTTTCCTGTCCGGCAATGCGCCATTCTTCATTTTCCAGCCGCGTAATCGCCCGGATGGGCATGCCGCCCAGCGCGGCAATAACAGTCCTGTCCGGGATATCCTTGTTTTTCCGGATAAAGGAATATTGCCCGATTATGCAGTTCTTGCCTATGGTGACCCCGGGGCTGATGTAGCACTGCTGGCCGATGAACGAATTGTCCCCTATCTTGACGTGCTGTAACAAAAGCGTCCCTTTCTCGAAGGTATGGCAGGAAATGTCGGATTTCCCGCCGATCACCACGTTATCGCCGATTTCCAATAAATATGCATCATTAAGAAACCAGGTGTTGAGAACGGCGTTTTTCCCGATTTTTGCCCCTATAATTCTGAAAAAAATGATGCTTAAAAAGCTGATGGGAATGTAATCGAGGATCGTCTTGCCGGCAAGGTGATACACGCCGCTGTAAATAAGCCATCGAAGCACGGTGAAGGATACCATAGGGTAGCGGCCCGCTTTCATACCCATTGATATGATGCGGATAATAAGGCTCATGACTATTGAGCCGGTGATGAAATATAAAAATATCGCCAGCCCGCACGCAGCCGAAAACGCCAGCACATGCGCAGGGGAGGGGAAGGGCATGAACGTTTTCCACGCAATTGCCAGCAGGTATATCGATGGCGCCAGGGACACGCCGATAATCGCGGCATGAAAGCAATAAATAACCAAGGTGAGGAGGGCCTTTACAAGTTCCGATTCGCTGACGAATGCGAGAATCCGTTTCATTGTTTGTCCAGTCTGTTATTGCTGGCGCGCCGCGGCCGCTGTTTCATCCGGTGCCGCGCCGGCCTGCTCAAGTTTTTTTCTGATTTCGGCGTGCTTTGCCGCGTTGATCGGATAGAATGCAAGAATAACGAGCCCGACCGCGATAAAGGCGAGCGGCAGCCCGGCAAGAAGCATGCTGATGCCCGAGAGCGCGCGGGATGTCTGGTCGAGCACGGCCCCGCCGGCAATCTGCTTGAACCCCGTTGCCGAAAGCACCGCGCCGTTGAGTGCCGCGCTCAGGGCCATGCCGAGCTTCTGGACGAAAAACCACAGGCCGTAATAGACGCCTTCGTGCCGGTGGCCGCTCTGAAGCTGGCCGTATTCCACCACGTCGGGGATCATGGACCACAGCACGATAAAGAAAGAGGAAAGGCCGATGCCGGTGATGACGGCAAGGGAATAAAACATCACCGGGCCAAGCGACAGGCCTGTGCGGGAAATGGTGATGAGGCCAAGCGCGAACACCGCCATGCCGGTGAACAGTGCGATTTTCTTGCTCACCGCTTTTGAGACCCACGCCCACAAAGGAAGGGCCCCTATTGCCGCGAACACCAGCACGCCCATGATCAGGCTTGACTGTAAATCGTTCTTCAGGTTGAGGTTGTATTTTACAAAGTATACGAAAATGCCCGAAACGCCGGTGGTGGCGATGGTGAGCAGCATGTACGACGAGACCAGCAGCACGAACGGTTTGTTTTTAAATGCCTGCAGCCAGATGCGCAGATGCACGCCTTCGGGTTTTTGCACCACGGTGTCGCGGCCGCGGGTGGCCCGCACCGCGTTAAGCCCTGCCGCGACCATCACGATGCCGTACACCGCGGCCATGCCGGGGTATCCGCAGCCGGGCATGCCCGCGAGCAGCTGGGTCGCGCCCGCGCCGACGATCATGGCCAGAAGCGAGAACACCATGCGGACCCCGGTGAGGCCGGTGCGCTCGTTGTAGTCGTGCGTGAGGTCGGCGGTCATGCTCCCGTAGGGGATGTTATACATTGTAAATGCGGTCGAGAACAGCAAAAACAGCGCCGAATACACGGCGAACTGCGCCATCGGGCCGCCGGGAAACCTCATCCACAGTAAAAAAAAGGTGGCCACGAACGGAAGTATGGCGATGAGCATCCAGAAGCGGTGCTTGCCCCGTTTCGACGTGGTGCTGTCCACGATCATGCCCATCACCGGGTCCATCACGCCGTCCCAGGCGCGGCCGATAAGGAGCACCAGGCCCGCAAGGTAGGCCGGCATGCCCACGACGGTGTTGAGAAAGTAAAGATAAAAGAAATTGAGCGTGTTGAAGGCCAGGCCGGCCACGAGGTCGCCGGAGCCGTACGACAGTTTAAGGCCAAGGGAAAGCGCGGCGCGCTTCTGGTCCGGGTTTTTCTCCGGGGTCATTTTCTCTTCCTTTACTTTAAAGCGTTATTCAGGCCGTAACTCCCTGCCGCAGCGTCAGCCGAATTGCCCCGTGCGGACATATTCGTTGTTGACCGCAAGCACGATTTTAACGCTCATCAGATTCTCCTTTGCCGTGAGGATAATATAATTTTCGGGGGACTTTTACACTGCGGAAACAGGGATAAACGTGGTTTCCGGCGTCCGGGGCCGGAACTCTGTCAGGGGACGTAATTGGTGATGGCCGTGCCCTGAAACTGGAAGGCGTTCTGGTAAGTGGAATTTTCAATGACTGCGGGGTCGACAAACGAGGCCACCTTGTCGTTTTTACCCACGCTCTGCATGATCATGGCGGGAAAAGTCGGGCGCTGGTCCGCCTTGATGAGCACAAGCTGGGGCCTGCGGATTTTTCCCTCGATCTTCTGGTCCTCGAAAATAATCCTCTGAACCACGGCTTTGCCCTTTTCCGGGGACTTGGCAGTGGGCGCGGATTTATTGTCAACAGCCCGGGCGGAAAAGGCAAAAAGGACGCAAAGTGCCGCAATCGGCAGCAGCGCTTTAATCGGTTGCGAGTTCCTGATCGTCATACTGTAAAATTACGATACTTTTCGCTGTTTTTCAACACCTAATGTAATTTTGTTTCATCTGCATTTACCCATGAAGAGGGGCCCGTTAATGCCTGGTTTTTCCTTTAGCGCCGTGTGCAGCCGGTATTTTTCCAAAGAGCAATATTCCGCGATTCGCGCCGCGACAATCGGCATTGCCGGCGCCGGAGGGCTCGGCTCAAACTGCGCGATTCATCTTGTGCGGAGCGGGTTTGAGAAGTTCGTCATTGCCGATTTCGACGTTGTTGAGCTGTCGAACCTCAACCGCCAGGCATATCTTCCCGGGCATATAGGGCGTCCCAAGGTGGATTGCCTGCAAAATCTGCTGCAACAAATCAACCCCGGCTGTTCGGTGGAAAAACATAAAATCAAGGTGGATACTTCCAATGCACCGGGTTTCTTCGGCCCCTGCGACGTTGTCGTCGAAGCGTTTGACACTCCGGAATGCAAGGCCATGATCGTCAATGCATTTGTTGATACCGGTAAACTGGTCGTAAGCGCCAGCGGCCTGGCAGGGTTCGGAAACAGCGACAGGATCGTGACCCGAAAGATACGAAACAATTTTTATCTGATCGGGGACGGCGCGTCCGGGGTACGCGGGGACATGCAACCGCTTGCGCCGTGCGTGGGCATTGCCGCGGCGAAACAGGCCGATGTAGTGCTCGAATGGGTGCTTGCGGGAAGGAACGTTCCTGCTGCTAAAGTAATTGGGAATGTTTGATAATCTGGTGGGGGATACCTCCCCCACCAGATTTAAAAATAAAATTATAAATTCCCAAACCTGTCTTTCCCGGCTTCCGGGTTGATTTCGTCAATCCGCTTGCGGTTCTTCACCATCAATACCAGCACAACGATAAGAATCAGCAACCCGATTATCGCCAGCACCATAATGATAACGCCACGGTGTGACTTGGCCTTTTGGGCCGCGGCCGCCTTGGCTGCCGCATCGGCCGCTGTCTTTGTCTTTATCGAATCCTGCCGTGCCTGCTCGATCGCCGCCGCGGCCGCCGAATCGGCCGCGTGCATGGACGCCGCCTCGGTCGCGATCCTGGGATATCGCACTGATATTTTGTCGAGTCCGGGAACAATCAGGTGCTTCTCGGCGTACTTGATGGTGTCCTTCCACAGGTGTTCGTAAAGGACCACCCGGTCCAGGATGTGGATCTTGAACGGGCTCGTTGCTTTATCGGAGAACCGGTCGAAACAATCCCACAAATCTATTTGCGCCACCACCGCGCCCTGGAAGGTTTCCGTTCCTTTTACTTTTGCAACAACTGGCTCGGTCCAGACCAGGTAATAGCGGCCGGTTTTCTCCATTTTGGTGATGTTCAGGTGTTCTTTCATCGTCTTTGAGACCTGCGCGAACCATGCTTCAGTCGCCACCGAGCGCTTCTCCTTAGACTCGCCTTCGATCCTGATCACCTCATTGATGACCGCGCCCTTTTTGTCGGTCCGCAGCAGTGAATGCCACGGCTGGTGGGCCTTGAGCGACTTCCAGAAAAGGGCGTTCACCGGCTTGAGCTTGGGTGATTTGAGGACCGGGGAAGCGGCCATTTTATCGAAATCGGTCTTGATCTTCGCGAAAAGAGTGTCGAGGTCCTGGTCGACGGTTTTTTTTGCGGGCGCGTTGGCGTCCCTTGCGCCCTGCAACTCCAAGGATCGCGCCGGCGCCGCCTGCGAAACGCTTTTGCGTTTCGCCGTCATGGCCGCCGATGACAGCCAGACGCAGGCCAGAACCAGAAACATCGCCGTTGACAGTACCGAAACACGACACATTAGTTTGTTGAGGATCATAAAGCTTTCCTCCTTCTTTGATTATACGGAAGGCCTCGCGCTGCATGCGCGGGCTCATGAGATACATTTAATAATATAGCTTTGACCTCCACCGGAGGCAAACGCCGTTTTTCAGGCCGTGCGATAAAAGGGCAGTTCAGCAGTCCGAAATCCGGCCGCGGTAAGAACCTTCCTGTTGCCATTGGATACATGCAATGAGTAGATTTGATCCATGGAACGCAGAGACTTCATTACCGGTGTATCCCTGTCGGCGCTCGGCGCCGCGATGGGCGTTCCGCTTCTTCGCTCGCCGGCCTCTGCGATGCCGGGCATTTCGAATTTTTACGGCGGCACCTACAAGGTCAGCCTTAATTGCTATTCCTTCAACACGCTGTTGACAAACGATCTTAAGGGCGCGAGCCCCAGCATCAGCCTTCTCGACCTTCTCGACTTCTGCGCAACCAACAAATTCGACGCTATCGACATCCAGGGATATTACTTCCCCGGCTATGCCGCGGTGCCCACAGACGCGTATATCAACGATGTCAAAACCAGGGCGGCCGGCCTGGGGCTTGCCATCAGCGGGACGGGCGTGAACAACAATTTCGCCTCCACCGATGCGGCGGCCCGCGCCGCCGATGTGCAGCTTGTCAAGAACTGGATCGGGGTCGCGGCCAAGCTGGGCGCGCCGGTGATCCGCGTGTTCAGCGGCACCATGCCCGCCGGGTACGAGCAGCAATGGGACGAGGTGGCGGCGTGGATGGCCGACAGCATCAGACAATGCGCCGACTTCGGCAAACAAAACGGCGTGCGGGTTATTGTTCAGAACCATGCCGACATGCTGAAGACCGCCGCCCAGATCATCAGCCTGGTGCAGCTGGTCAATTCCGACAATTTCGGCGTGCTGCTCGACACCGGGTCCTTTGTGACGGCGGACCTGTACGCCGACCTGGCAAGCGCCCTGCCGTATGCGACGAATTTCCTGATTAAACAGAATGTCGAGAACAACCTGGGGCAGGTCATCGACATTTTACGGAACGGCAACTTCCAGGGCACGATTCTCATCGAAGCGCTGTCCGGCGACCCGCTCGTGGTGGCGCCCGCGCTCCTCAAAAAGGTCCGGGACGCCATCGCGCTTACCACACCGGCGCGCGGGGCGGAGGAATTGCCACATGGCAATGAGCGGTTCGCAGTAGCGCGGAACCCGGGGAACCATATACTCGTGTCTTATACGCTCGCTCAGCGCGGCGCGGTATCTTTCAGGCTTTTTGACGGCAACGGCCGCCTGGTGCGGCTTCTTGCGACCATTCCCGCTGCGGCAGGGAGCAACAGGGTTGATTTAAGCTTAAACCAACTTGCGTCGGGTGCGTATTGTCTGGCATGTTTTTCGGAAAACAAATTGTGCGCGAAGTTTCCTGTTTCCATTATCAAGTAAAGGTCAGAGCAATGGACGGAACAAAACGTGCCGATATAAAATCGGGTTTAAAAGTTTTGATCGTTTTGAAAAAAGACCAGAGTACCGGAAAAACCACCGAAGGTGTCGTCCAGGACATTCTGACAAATTCCCCCGTGCATCCCCATGGAATAAAAGTTCGTCTGCAGAACGGCGAAGTCGGACGGGTTAAGGAAATTATTCCTGGGTGAGCAATTTCCCGCCACTTCAATTAAAAGTAAAAAATGTTCCGGTTTTCATGCAATGAACTATTTCTAAAAAAACATTTCGCAAAGAATATATTTTACTTGGTTTTCCAAACAGCCCAGACAACCCCGCAAGGATGGCCAGATGCCGGTGAAGGTGCTTGTTGCCGACGAAAGTCTCGATGTCCATGAGTTGGTCAACGATATCCTGCTTATCAATTTCAAGGACGTTGCCGTAGACCGTGTCATGGAAGCCGAAGGGTTCCGCACGATGCTTGGAACGAACCGGCCCGGTTACAACCTTATTATCATCGGGTCCGGCCTTGTTGACGCGTCGGGAAAAAGCGCTGTTTCCGTCCTGTGCGATGAATTTCCCCAGTATCGAGGCATCGTCGTGATTCTCCAGGACGAGGCCGGCCAGGTCCCCGACACTCCGATGATTAAAAAAATCCCTGTTCTTGCAAAACCGTTTTCGCTTGACGAGTTCAGCGACCGCATAACAAAAATCTGCCCCCGCTGATTGCCGGGGCGGACCTGCACGAGGACGCGACCATGGCTGCAACCCTTGTCAAAGGCATGAGCATTCTTTTTACCGGCGACAGCATCACCGACTGCGGCAGGAGGACAGACAAGAACCTGCCCATGGGCCGGGGGTATGCGTTCATGGCGTCGTCATGGCTGTCGGCGATGTATCCGGAGCTGGGCCTCACGTTTGTCAACAAGGGAATTTCAGGTGACAGGGCGTCCGGCCTTGCGGCCCGGTGGAACAAGGACTGCGTTTTACTTCGGCCGTCGCTCGTTTCGATATTGATAGGCGTGAACGACACGTGGCGGCGGTTCGACAAGGGAGATCCCACGTCGGCCGAATCATTCGAGGCCGACTACCGCCGCGTGCTTGAACAGACGAAGCGCGAAACGGACGCATTCATCGTGATCTGCGAGCCGTTCCTGCTCGACTGCGGGCTTGTTGATGATGAGTGGCGCGCGGACCTTGGCCCTAAAATCGAGGCGGGCCGCAGGCTCGCGCAGGAATTTGCCGCACTTTATATTCCCCTCAACGACCTGTTCGCCGGGGCATCGGCGGGCGTCCGGCCCGACTACTGGGCCCAGGATGGGGTGCATCCCACGGCCGCGGGCCATGCGTTCATCGCCCGGGCATGGCTCAAACAGGTGTTTGACATAGGGTAATAAACTGGGGGCGCTGTGGACGTATCTGCCGGAATTTCTTTTTTCGACGCGCACTGCCATTTGCAGGACGACCGCCTGCGGGCTGACCGCGAGGCCGTTTTTTCCCGCGCCGCAAACACGGGCGTGAAGAAAATGTCGTGCTGCGGCACGAGCGAGAAAGACTGGGAGCAGGTGCGGGAACTGGCCAGCGGCCATGAATCCGTGCATCCATCGTTCGGGCTCCATCCGTGGTACGCTGCCGGCCGTTCGGAACAGTGGGCAGACGCGCTGGTTTCGCGCCTTAAGGAGATGCCGCTGGCGTGCGTGGGCGAGATCGGGCTCGATCATGCGCTTGACGAATCAACGTTCGCCGACCAGGAACTGGTGTTTTGCAAACAGCTTGCACTCGCCGCGGAATATAAACGGCCCGTCACGATACACTGCAGACGGGCGTTCGGCAGGCTCGTGGAACTGCTCAGGCTCAACGGGGGCGTTTTCCGGGGCGGCATCGTCCACTCGTACAGCGGGCCCGCCGAGCTGGTGAGGGACTTTGAGGGGTTCGGACTTTCAATTTCCTTTTCCGGTTCCGTGACGTTTCCGAAAAATAAACGGGCACGCAGGGCGGTCGCGGCCGTGTCGCCCGACCGCCTGTGCATAGAGACCGACAGCCCGGACCTCAAGCCATACCAATGCGCCGCGGAGCTCAACGAACCGGCGAATGTCGTTTTGGTTGCCCAAACGGTTGCTGAGCTTCTCGGGATTTCGAAGGAAGAGGTCGCGGCAAGGACGTGGCAAAATGCCAATAGGATATTTAAATAGAGAAGATTTTCTCGCCAAGATCGCCAAGGTCGCCAAGATTAACTATTAGTAAAACTAATTTTCCTTCGCGTTCTTTGCGATCTTTGCGAGAGGCTCTTTTTTTCTGGATGAATTAAACGTCGTATGAACAGATTTTCCCGCACTCAATTATTAATAGGCCAGGAGGCATTTGAGAAACTGTCGAACGCCCGCGTCACCGTGTGCGGGCTCGGCGCCGTGGGCTCCTATGCGGTGGAGGCGCTGGCCCGCGCAGGCATCGGCAGCATCACGCTCGTTGATTTCGACAAAATCAAGCCGTCGAACTTCAACCGGCAGCTGTACGCGCTCGAATCAACCGTTGGCAAATTCAAGGCAGATGTCGCGCAGGAACGCGTGCGCGACATCAACCCCGCGTGCGTCGTGGAAGTGAAAAAAATGTTCATCGAAGGCGCCACCGTGGACGGCCTGCTGGCCGACGCGCCCGACGCGGTGATCGACGCGATCGACAGCCTGTCGCCCAAGGTAATCCTCATTTCCGCATGCGTAAAGAAAGGGCTGTTTCTGGTGTCGTCGCTGGGCGCGGCCTCGCGCATGGACCCGTCTTGCGTGCGCGCGGGCGACATTGCCGAAACGAGGAACTGCCCGCTGGGACGCATGATCCGTAAAAAGCTCCACAGGCTCGGCATTTACAAGGGCGTGCGCTGCATATATTCCCTCGAACCCGCAAAAGGCAACACGCATGTGTGCGCGCCCGAAAAAGAGGAGTTTGACCGGGGAAGGCCCCGCCGCCCGATGGGCAGCATTTCGTACATGACCGGCATTTTCGGCCTCATGGCGGCGGGGGAGGTCATCAGGTATATCATAAGTAAAACATGAGATGAGTGGGAATATTATTTTATCCAATCATAATAATCTGGTGGGGGAGGTTTCCTTAAAGAGAGTTAAAAGTTTTAAGTTGAAAGTTGAAAGATAAAACAAAATGCAGATCTTTTACCGTTAAGGTTTAAATAACGGGTGCATCGTGGGTGCGCCCAGCGGAAGATTGAATCTTGCCGCTATCGGTACCCGGCTGCACCCGCTCAGCGACCCATATTAATTTTTGTTTTTAATTATTAATTAGAAAAAGGTTATAAATGCATCTTTACAGATCCCACACATGCGGCGAGCTTAAAAAATCCGACATCGGCAACCAGGTGCGGCTTTCCGGCTGGATACATTCCCGCCGCGACCACGGCGGCGTGCTGTTCATTGATTTGCGCGACAACTACGGCCTCACCCAGGTCGTGGTCTATCCCGCCGTGGCGTTCCAGGACGAGGTGTCGCACCTGCCGAAAGAAACGGTGATACGGTTCGATGGAAAAGTAGCGTTCCGCTCCGACGAAAACATCAACCCGAAACTCCCCACCGGCGAAATCGAGGTCGTGGCCGACGGCTTTGAGGTACTGGGCACCAGCGACGCGCTGCCGCTCAACGTGTTTCCCGAAGACGAGGCGCCCGAAGACCTTCGCCTCAAATACAGGTTCCTTGACCTTCGCAGGAGCAAGCTGCACCAGAACATCATCTTGAGGTCGAACGTGATTGCGGGCATGCGGCGCCGGATGTGGGAGATGGGGTTCAAAGAATTCCAGACGCCCATTCTCACGAGTTCGTCGCCCGAAGGCGCGCGTGACTACCTGGTGCCATCGCGTATTCATCCGGGGAAATTTTACGCGCTTCCGCAGGCGCCGCAGCAATTCAAGCAGCTGCTCATGATATCGGGGTTCGACAAATACTTCCAGATCGCGCCGTGCTTCCGCGACGAAGACGCGCGCGCCGACCGCTCGCCGGGCGAATTCTACCAGCTCGACATTGAAATGTCCTTTGTGACGCAGGAGGACATTTTCGGCGTGGTGGAAAAGCTGATCCACGGTATTTTCACCGAATTCTCCTCAAAGAAAATGGACGCGCCGCCGTTTGTGCATATCCCCTACAGGGAGGCCATGGTGAAATACGGCACCGACAAACCGGACCTCCGCATTCCCATCGAAATGCGCGACTGCACCGCGCTGTTCGCGCAGTCCGGGTTCAAAGTGTTCAAGGGCGCCATAGAATCGGGCGCAATCGCCCGCGCAATCCCGGTAAAGGGGATCGCGGCAAAGCCGAGGAATTTCTTTGACAAGCTCGTTGATTACGCCACGTCCATCGGCGCAAAAGGGCTTGCCTACCTGCAGTGGCTCGACGCCGGGGTAAAAGGCCCGCTCATGAAATTCCTTACCCCCGATGAACTGAAAAAAATCGAGGAGATGTGCGGGGTATCAAAGGGCGACGTCGTGTTTTTCATGTGCGACGCGCCGCAGGCCACAAACCGGATTTGCAGCGATTTGCGCAGCAAGCTCGGCAAAGACCTCGGTTTGATCGATGCCAATGCCTTCAAATTCTGCTGGATCGTGGATTTTCCCATGTACGAGTGGGACGAGGAGAACAAGTGCGTGGCGTTCTCGCACAACCCGTTTTCCATGCCGCAGGGCGGCCTTGAGGCCCTTGGCACCAAAGATCCGCTCGACATTCTTGCTTATCAATACGACATCGTGTGCAACGGCATCGAGCTGTCGAGCGGCGCCATCCGCAACCACCAGCCCGAAATAATGTACAAGGCCTTCGAGATCGCGGGATATTCAAGGGAGACCGTTGACGAGCGGTTCGGCGCGATGATAAATGCGTTCAAGCTCGGGGCACCACCGCACGGCGGCATCGCGCCGGGCGTCGACCGCATTGTGATGCTCCTTGCCGACGAACAGAACATCCGCGAGATCATCGCGTTCCCCATGAACCAGCGCGCGCAGGACCTCATGATGAACGCGCCGGCAGACGCGACCCAGAAGCAGCTGCGGGAATTGCATATCAAGGTGGTTGAGCATACCTGATTTTACCTGAAGGGAAAACCTGCGTCACCTGGAAGAAAAACTCGGCAAAGGGTTTTGCCTGCAGGAAAAAAAGCAGGCGGCTTTCAGCAATCTTCCTTGACGTCATCCATTAATTAATGTAGAATTTTGTCATCCAACTTTCACCAAATTCACCTGTTCAAATATGGAGGTCTTATGAAGCGTCTGATTGCAGTGACCATTGCCGCCGCGTCCCTTGTTTTTATGGTCGGGTGCGTATCGAAGTTGCTTTACAATAAAACATTGCCCGAGATAAAGGCCCCGGCCGACAAGGCGCTCTGCGTGATCATCCGTCCCATGGCGTTTTTCGGCTCGGTGTATATACCCATCTACTGCGATCAGAAATATGTCGGCGGCACCGAGGGAAATACCCTGCTCACGTTCCCGGTAGACCCCGGTGAACATTACATCATTGCCGATGCCACCAACAAGTCAAAGACCAAGTATAATTTTGTTGCCGGCAAATGCTATTTCATTATGCATACGGTCGTCACGGTCAATGTGAACAGCTACGTCACCATCAACACCAGCACGTTCTCGTCGATGTCCGGCGATGAAGCCATGAAGAAAATCGAGTCCGAAAAGGGCAAGATCACCTGGGTGCAGAAAAATCCCGAAGACAAGGATTCGAAGGACCTGAGCACGAAGGATTTTGAAGATGTGAAAAAGGATTATACGAAATGGGCCGGCGAGAGCAAGAACGCGGAAGAAGCCAAAAAAGAAGCTGAATATCCGGGATATTGATATTCAGGAAAAAGACAGTTAGTGACGCACGGCCGGAATATCGGCCGTGTTTTTTTTATTCCCGACGGCAGCGCCTGTCATAGTCCTTCTTGTTTTCCATCGCCTTTTCGTACAGCTTCACGTATTCCTGCGCGCTGCGCGTCCACGAAAAATCCTGACTCATGGCCGTGGCTATCAATTTTGCCATGTGCCGGGGGCGGTCGTAGTAGGTGGACACGGCCCATCCAACGGTGTAATACAGCGCGCTTGCCGAGGGCTCCCAGAATTTGAAACCGGTGCCGCTGCCTGCGGCCTCGTTGTAGTTGACGACCGTGTCGTCGAGCCCGCCCGTGGCGCGAACGATGGGCAGAGTTCCGTAGCGCAGGGAATAGAGCTGGTTGAGGCCGCACGGCTCGTTGAGCGACGGCATGAGCAGGAAGTCGCACCCGGCCTCGATGTTGTGGGCGAGCCTGTTGTTGAAGCCGATAAAAGACCCTGCCCTGCCCGGAAAGCGTTTGGGCAGTTCGCCGAAATAATGCTCGAGCCCGCCTTCGCCCGAACCGAGCACCACGAACTGCACGTGCATGTCGCGCAGGATCTTCTCGATGCTCCGGGCGATGAGCTCGAACCCCTTCTGGTGGACGAACCGGCCTATGGCGCCGATGAGCGCGACCCCGGGGTCTTCACGCAGCAGGAATTCCTTCTGCAGAAGCCGCTTGCATTCGGCCTTTCCGGCCATGGTATCTTTTGAATAGTGCGCGGCGACATACCGGTCATTTTCGGGCGACCAGAAATCGTAATCGACGCCGTTTAAAATGCCCTCGTAATTGCTTCCCTTGTCGTTGAGGTACGGCGCAAGGCCGAACCCGCCATCAGGCGTTCTTGTCTCGCGCGCATAGGAGGGACTCACCGTGTTGACCGTGTCGGCATAATGAATGCCGCCTTTGAGCATGTTGACCCAGCCGAACGATTCGAATTTTTTTTCCGTAAAATTCCGGTCCCCAAGGCCCATGTAGGCCCAGTTGTCGCGTGCGTACACTCCCTGGTATGCCATGTTGTGGACCGTGAGCACCGACGCAGTGCGGCCGAGCACCGCGTCGTCCCAGTGCCATATCTTGAGGTAGGCGGGTGCGAGCGCAGTCTGCCAGTCGTTGGCGTGCACGATGTCCGGCGCAAAGCCAGTGTCCCTGCACAGTTGGAGCGCGGCGCGCGACAGAAACGCAAAGCGCCTCGGATTGTCGAGATAATCGTGCATCGACTGGTCGTGATAGATGCCCGGCCTGTTGAAAAAAAGATTGTGGTCGATAAGATAGACCGGCACGCCGGCCTCGGTGGTCATCGAGAAAACGGAGCACCATTCGCAGACGCCGCCCATCCATACGCCCATGGAGGGTAGCACCGGGCTCACGCGAAGGCCCCGGAAATTAAGGGACGAATACTTCGGAATCACTACGCGTATGTCGTGCCCCATGCGCTTGAGTTCGGCCGAAAGCGATCCCACGATGTCGCTGAGTCCGCCCGCCTTGATAAAGGGCACCATTTCGGAGGCAACCATGAGGATCTTGAATGGTTTGGCGCCGGTGTTGTTTTTCGTTAATCCTGTGGAAGGAGATATGCTGGCTTTTTTTTGCGTTTTTTTGGGGGCCATGATGGGTTTTTTTTGTCCTGCCTGAGTGACCTTGTCGATCAATAAGGATGAAAACTTACCTTAATTGTATCGAGAAAGCCCGTCATAGTCAATACGGGCGCCTCTCTGCCGGGTCATGAATGCGAAAACAAATGCCGCTGAACCTGATAATCGGCCTTTGAAAATACATGAAAGCTGGTGTAGAAAAAATATGTAGTTGGATCCGACGATTTGCTTATCCTCCTATCTCGAGGTCGGCGCTGATGATGGCGGAAAAAACATGAATGGTAGTTGACGGATGCCCAGCGTTAGGCCGGACTGGAGCATGGTCCCGACCAACGGGAGGAAATAGACCCGCTGGAGCGCGGTGCTGCCCGGACCCTGGCGGTCCTCCGCCATCGGGCCGTGGCAGCCCGAGGGCAAAGCCCGAGACCGGAGCCGAAGCGCCGGAGGCGCGGAGACCATCCCGCATAGCGGGACCCGAAGGGCGCGAAGCATGAACGAGGGCCGCCGCGGCGGAGCCGCGGAACGCCCAATTTTATTTTTTATCCACACTCATTTGAATCGGTCAGCAGATAAACAGCATCTCTTTGTATTTGGGAAGGGGCCACATGCCGTCGGGCATTTTTGATTCCAAATCGTCAACGTGCTTACGGACATGGCCCAGAAGGGGCACGAGTTCGGAAAAATACGCGCGGCATTTTTCGGGCAGGTCCATGGGCTCGGATTTTTTGAAGAACTCCGCCATCTGCCTCATATTTTTCCGGATGTCCACAATGTCGGACGTGAGGTCGTTAAAAAGCTCCCTGCGGTCCGCCACCGCGCCCTCGGGCATTTTGATGGTCTTGTCTTCGGCGTAGTCCATGAGCATGTCGAGCGATCCGGCGACCTCGGCCTGGAACGTGTAGGCGGGCGGCAGTACCTGGGTGTTCACCATTTCGGCAAGCGTGCGCGCCTCGATTTCGAGGACCTTCTGGTACATCTCGGTCCAGATATGGTACCGCGCGACCATTTCCACTTTGGAAAGCACCGCATGCCGCTCGAACAGGTCTATGTTTTCGGGCCTGATAAAGGCCTTGAGCGCCTCCGCGGTCGAAGGCTCGTTGGCAAGGCCGCGGCGCGCCGCCTCGCGCACCCATTCCTGGGAATAGTTGTTCCCTTCGAACAGAATGTCTTTTGTCTCCTTGATGATCCGGGCAAGCACCGCAAGCACCGCCGATTCGAAATTGCCCTGGCGCTTGAGTTCGGCCTTTATCAGGGCCGCGACCACATTCATCGAATCGGCCACGATGGTGTTGAGCACCGCGATGGACGTGGAGATGTTCATGGAGCTGCCCAGGGCGCGGAATTCGAATTTCGTGCCGGTAAACGCAAAGGGCGACGTCCTGTTCCTGTCCGACGTGTCCTTGACAAAGCGCGGCAGGAGGCCCACGCCGAGGTCTATGGCATCGAGTTTTTTCACTTTTTTGATCTTGCCCTTTTCGATCTGATCAAGGAGTGCGGTGAGCTGCTCACCCAGAAACACGCTCACGATGGCCGGCGGCGCCTCGTTGGCGCCCAGGCGGTGCTCGTTGCCGGCGGTCGCCACGGACGCGCGCAGCAGGTCGGCGTGATGGTAAACGGCGTGGATCACGGCGGCAAGGATGGTGAGAAACTTGATGTTCGCATCGGGCGTATCCCCGGGATTGAGCAGGTTGTTGCCCTTGTTGTCGGCGAGCGACCAGTTGAGGTGCTTACCGCTGCCGTTGATGCCGGCGAACGGCTTTTCGTGCAGAAGGCACACGAGGCCGTGGCGCCGCGCCACTTTTTTCATGATGTCCATGAGCATCTGGTTGTGGTCGGCCGCGATGTTGGACCGCTCGAAAATGGGGGCGAACTCATACTGTTGCGGCGCGACCTCGTTGTGGCGCGTGGTGAGGGGGATGCCGATGGTGTACGCCTCCTCGGCCACCTCGTTCATGTAGTTGAGCACGCGCTCCTTGATGGACCCGAAATACTGGTCTTCGAGCTGCTGGCCCTTGGGCGACGGCGCGCCGATAAGCGTACGGCCGGCGAGCTGCAGGTCGGTGCGCAGCCGGTAATACGATTCGTCAATAAGAAAATATTCCTGCTCCGGGCCGCAGTCGGAAAAAACGGCCTTCACCTCGTGGCCCAGCACCGCAAGAAGGTTCACGGCGGCCCTGCTCACCGCGGCGTCGCTGCGGAGGAGCGGGAGCTTTTTGTCGAGCGCCTCCCCGGTGTACGAGAAGAAGATGCTCGGGATGGACAATGTCTTGCCGAGCTCAACCTGGGAAATGAAAGCGGGCGACGAAGGGTCCCACGCGGTGTAGCCGCGCGCTTCGAACGTGGCGCGGATGCCGCCCGAGGGAAACGACGACGCGTCCGGCTCGCCCTGGATGAGCTTGCTCCCTGAGAATTTTTCGAGCACCTGCTCCTTGCCCGTGATCCGGATGAAGCTGTCGTGTTTCTCGGCCGTGAGGCCCGTCATGGGCTGGAACCAGTGCGAATAGGAGGTCGCGCCCTTCGAAATGGCCCATTCCTTCATGGCGTCGGCGATCTCGTCGGCCTGTTTTTCGGTGATGACCACGCCCTCCTCCTGCCACAGCTTGAATGCGCTGAAGGTTTTTTCGGAGAGCATTTTTTTCATGATGGATTCGGAAAAGGTGCTGGCGCCGAAGTAGCTCGACACTTTGGGGTGTTTTTCCCGTTTTTCAAAATCGTTGGAGCGGATGGCAAGGTTGATGTCGGTCCTGTTTACCATGATAATCTCCTAAGTGTTGTATGGAGGAACTAAAAGAGGTTTTCTGTTTTGCCTGGGTAAAAATAAAATCCCGCTGGATGGATTCAGTGAAAATTATTGAAATAATATCTCCGGCCCGGTTGTTTGTCATTTGATCGCAGGAAAGTGTTTTCGGCCAGAAACCACTTTCTTTCTCCGACCCTTTATTTCCGCCTGCATTTATTGTATCTTTAACGTGAAGGCGGGCAAACAGTACTTTTCCGCCCCCGGCTCGATAAGGAGAAAAAGGAATTTTACCCCCTGCACTCTTGAAACCAAAGGAGTCCCGTATGAAACCGGCAAAAAGATTAAACACGATGTTGGCCGCAACTTGCGGGATTTTGCTGCTCGCGTCCACCGCGTTCTGCGCAATGATAGGTGACTTTGCGCCGACAACGGTGGGGGCGAAATGGGTTTACAGTTACTATTATTTGTCTACGGATCTCATGGGTTCTTTCAGAATTATGGATTCCCTAACAGTTTCAATAACCGTGTCTTCAAAAATCCTGCGAGGAAATGACACGGTAATTGTACTCAGCGTTTTGGAGCAAGGAAGCAAACTCTCGAACTATCCAGGAGAAGGTACAGACACAACTGGCGTCTGGAATTATACGGATACCGCGATTGCGTCCGGTGATTCCGTAGTAAAGCATGCGCCTTACCATTGTCCTGTTTTTCCGTTCTTCACATATCATACGATCACTGAGGACAGCCTGAAAAAAGTCCTGCTGGGTAACGATTCTATTTCTTGCTATTGTCATTATGATCCTGTTTGTATGGAGTACGAATATCATGAGACCTACTACTATTATCAGAATATCGGCGAATATTCCTATTATGAATGTGGTTCACCACCTGGTATGGGCGTCTTGCGTTATCAAATCAATTTAATTTCCTTCAGCAATGGAAATTTTTCCGTTGCGGCCAAGCCAATTGTCAATAAACCCACTGCGCGTCCCGCCGTGTCATTCCGACATGCGGTTATTATTCTGGACGGCAAAAATATGAGGAAAGATGGAATGTATTATGACGTAAGGGGGAAACGTATATCAGCCGGGCAGCGTCTGTATCATGGAATACTGTTGGAGAAAATCGGGAACCCCTAATCAATAGATCGAGCGGCTGATCCTTCTGCCTCGGGGTCGGCGCTGCCGGCGACGGAATGATGTCGGACAACAATTGTTCTATTACCCTGACCGTTTAGACCTCACCCCAACCCCTCTCCGCCAGGAGAGGGGCTTTTCATTTATAGTTACTTCTTGGAAATTTACAATTGCGGCAACTGACCTTATGCCCGCGCGTTAGGGGCGACTGGAGGCCGCGCCGGAGCGCGGTGCTGCCCGGGCCCGGGCGGTCCTCCGCCATAGGGCCGTGGCAGCCCGAGGCCGGAGGCCGAGACCGGAAGGAGAACCGACCCCACCTCGCGCGAATGCGCGAGGTGGGGTAACACCCAAACCTATTATGTCTACCAAATAAAACACTTTGAACTCTTAAATTTCGCTTGACCGTTTTAAACGTATGAAATAATTTTAAAAGCGAAAACCCAGGACAATGTTTCACTTACTACAAGGAGAAAATAATGCCCCATGTTATCACAGATGCGTGCGTCGCTTGCGGAACCTGTATACCCGAATGCCCGGTGGAAGCAATCAGCGAAGGCGATCCTATTTACGTTATAGACGCCGGCAAATGCACCGATTGCGGCGCCTGCGCATCGGCCTGCCCGGCTGAAGCCATAAAGGGCTGACCGAAGGACAGTCGACATTAAAGGGTCATTATTACTCCGGCAATTAAATATGTACAAATCCGCTCGTCCTGAGCTTGTCGAAGGATGAGCGTTCATGGTTCGACAGGCTCACCACGAACGGTCTTTTGTTTTTAGGCATCTTTAATTGGCGAAGTAATAATAGGGGCTTTCCATGGTTTTTTTGGAAGGCCTTTTTTTTATCGACCGTCAACTGTCAACCGACAACCGTCAACATCATTAGAATTCCCTTGTTAAAACCTTCCATCCCGAGCTAATTTTCCTTTATGACTCACGTTATCATTCTCCTCGGTGAGGTGCCCGCGCCCGACAGCGAGCAGGTGCAGAAGGCGGCCGCTCAGTTCGATTTCGGGATTCAGGTCCTGCCCGAGGTCGTGCCGCTTACATTCGGTCCCGGATCAATTCCGCCCGCCGGGTGCATCTCGTATTTGCCGTGCACACAGGGGGCCATGCTGGAGATGTTCGGCACCATGCCGATCGGCTTTGGCCAGGAGGTCCCGCTGTTCCAACTCATTGACGGAGAAGACAGCCCCGCCTTCTGCGCCGCGATGCCCTTTGCCGGCTTTTTTCACTCACCCCTCGGGGTCCTTGATTGCCGCAACATCATGCTGAGCATGACGCGGGACGAAACGCTCACCCGGCAGAACCGCGAAGTCACCGGCGAGGTGATGAAATACCGCAAGCAGAAGCACCAGCTCATCAAGATCGGCACGTCGCTCTCGCTGCAGAACGACCTCGGCAAGCTCCTTTCACTCATCCTTGCCGAAAGCCGCGACATCGTCGCGGCGGACGCGGGCAGTATTTACATAAGGGAAAAGAACGGGCCGGGCGGGTCGTTCACCGACAGGATCCGTTTCAAGATATCACAGAACGATTCGGTCGACATCGTTGCCGAATCTTCCGAGTTCAGCATCCCCATCGACAAAACCTCCGTTGCCGGCTATGTCGCATGCACCGGGGAAGCGCTCGCCATCGAGGACATCGCAAAGCTCGACGACGCCGCACCCTATAAAAAGGCGCGCAAGGAGTATGAGGAAAAATTCGATTATCCCGTGAAATCGATGCTCACGGTCCCGCTCAAGAACATGAGCGGCGATGTGGCGGGCGTACTCCAGCTCATGAACAAGAAGGTGAACACCGAATGCCGACTCCGTTCGCCCGGCGACGCCGCGAAGTTCGTGGTCCCTTTCACCCTGTCGGACGAGGATTTCGTGCTTTCCATCGCGTCGCAGGCCGCGGTGTCCATCGAGCGCGTGCAGCTGTACCAGGAGATAAAGGACATTTTCGAGGGGTATTTGCGCTCGTCAATCGCGGCCATCGACGAGCGGGACAGGGTCACCTACGGCCATTCGCGAAGGGTCATGGGATACGCCATGGCGTTTGCCGACGCCGTGAACCGCGAAAACGGCGGCCCGTTTGACGGCATGCATTTTTCGGAGGACCGCAAGAACCAGTTCAGGTTCGCGGCGCTGCTGCACGACATCGGCAAAATAGGCGTGCCCGAGGCGCTGCTCACCAAGAAATACCGCCTGTCAAGCGAAGGGATGGACGTGCTCCGGTCGAGGGGTGAGTATATCAAGGTGCTTTTACCCGCAGGCACCGCGCCGTCGCCGCCGGCGTGGGCCTCCGCGGCCGATGTTGACGCCGACGTTGAGTTCCTCGCAACACTCAACGAGGCGGGGTTCATCAGCGACGACGATTTCGGCCGGCTCGGGAAAATAGCGGAAAAAAATTATTTTGATGCAAGAGGAAACAGCGTGCCGTTTCTCAACGGCCGCGAATACGAGTGCCTGAGCGTGAGAAAGGGCAACCTCACCGCCAAGGAGCGCGACCGCGTCAATTCCCATGCGCAGGCCACGCGCAGGATCCTGTCGAGGATCCCGTGGACCAGCGGGCTCGAGCAGATCCCCGAAATCGCGAGCCATCACCACGAGCGTCTCGACGGATCAGGGTATCCCGACGGCCTCAAGGAGGAACAGCTGAGTTTCGAGAGCAAGGCGCTCGCGGTCATTGACATTTACGAGGCGCTCGTGGCCCAGGACAGGCCCTACAAGCCGAAGATGCCGCCCCAGAAGGCGTTCGAAATCCTGCGCGCGGAAGCGAAAGCCAACCATCTGGACGGACGGATCGTCGAATTTTTCATTTCCAGCGGCACGTACAAGATATTCCTTGACGAAAAGACCTCCGATGCGCCCCCTGCTTAATAACATACCCCTTGGCGATAAGACGAGCTTCAAAATAGGCGGCTCCTGCCGGTATTACTGCGCGCCTCTTGATGAAGGCGAAATCAGCGACGCGTGCATTTGGGCAGCTCAAAACAGCGTGCCGGTTTTCGCGCTGGGCAAAGGCTCCAACGTTCTGGTAAGCGACAGCGGGTGGGACGGCCTCGTGATTGACCTGTCGGAAAACTGGACCGGCACCCGCTGGAACGGCGACTACGCCGAATGCAATAGCGGTTCCCTGCTTCACACGCTTGTAAAGGAATCAATTGAGCAAGGGCTCTGCGGCCTCGAAAAGCTCGCCGGCATCCCCGGCAGCGTGGGGGGCGCGGTGGTCATGAACGCTGGCGCGTTCGGCCAGAGCGTTTCCGATTGCCTTGTTTTGGTGAGATTTTTATCATTGCCGGACATGGAAATAAAAACGCTGAAAGCGCAGGACCTCAATGCTTCGTACCGCAGCACCGTGTTTAAAACCTCGAATTCGATCATCCTTTCGGCAGATTTCCATTTCAAGCCCGACGCATCAGGTCAAGTAAAAAAATCTTTTGCCGAAGTGCTTGCTAAGCGCAAAGAGCGCCACCCCCTTGACCTGCCCAACTGCGGGAGCGTTTTTAAAAACCCGCCCAACACAACGGCTGGGAAATTGATTGAGCAATGCGGGCTCAAGGGCGCGAAGCGCGGCGCTGCGGAGGTGTCGCAGAAACACGCCAACTTTATCGTCAACCATGGGGGAGCTACGGCAAAAGAGGTGCGCGGGTTGATTGTGCAGGTGCAGAGGACGGTGTATGAAAAGACGGGCGTGGTGATGGAGCCGGAGGTGGTGTTTGTGGGGGAGTTTGAGGAGCCGCTGTTCAGGCCGTGATGCGGTTTATTTTCCGCAATGCCTTTTTACCACAATTGACTTGCCCCTCACCCTATTATAAAATTGAATAACACATCCTATGCAGACCATCCCATCATTTGATATCAACTACCTCATCGAAAACATGCCCGACGGCGTGTATGTCGCCGACAGGTCGCGCGTCATCACGTCGTGGAACAAGGCCGCCGAGCGGATAACCGGATTTTCGGCTGAGGAGGTCGTTGGAAAGAACTGCTCCGACAACATCCTCACGCACGTTGACGGAAGCGGAAACAACCTGTGCCTGGGGATGTGCCCGCTTGCCAAAAGCATACTCGAAGGCACGCCTCAGGAAGCCGAGGTGTTTCTTCACCATAAGAGCGGGTACCGCATTCCCGTGCTGGTGCGCGTGGCCCCGCTGCACGACAGCAACGGCAAAGTGACCGGCGGTATGGAAATTTTCACGGACATCTCTAACTGGGCATCGATGCAGCAGCGCATCGGCGAGCTCGAGCAGCTTGCGCTTGTGGACAACCTGACGAAATTATCGAACCGCCACCATACGCTGCCGTCGCTCGATGCCATATTCATGGAAAAGGAGCGGTACAACCTTTCGTTCGGCGTGATGATGATAGATGTTGATGATTTCAAGACCATCAACGACACCCACGGCCACGATATCGGCGATGCCGTGCTTGCAATGGTGGCCGGGACCATGCGCAATGCGCTGCGGCCCTTTGATCACCTTGGGCGCTGCGGCCCTTTTGTCCCTGGCCAACCGGTGCAGGCTTTTGGTGGAACAGTCCTATCTGACAATAAACAACGCGCCGCTCCGCGTTACAGTCTCCATCGGCGCGACCATTGCAGACCCGGATGACAATTCCAAAACCATTGTCAACCGGGCCGACCAGCTGCAGTACGCGAGCAAGAACGCGGGCAAAAACCGTGTGACAGTAGGGTAACGGCGGGAACCGCCGTGCGCCCGGAAAAAGACCACGGAGAGAAACCATGATCTACGAAGACGTCCTTAAAAACCCGGACAATTTCGATTTTTCCGTGCCGTCACTGGGCGGCCGCTCGGTTGCCTCGCCCGTGCGCGGCAGGGAATTCATCGACGACGACGAGCAGATCACCTTTGCCAGCCAGGTGAAGAACATCAGCGCGCTCATGAAGAGCGCGAAGGTCTTTCCCGCGTTCCAGAAGGCGGGGCCGCGAAAAAATATTTTCCACGATCCCGCCGCGACCAGGGCCGGAATCGTCACGTGCGGCGGGCTCTGCCCGGGGCTCAACAATGTCGTTAAGGGCCTTGTAAACATTCTGTATCACGACTACGGCGTGAAAAATATCGCGGGATTCAGATACGGCTTTCAGGGCCTTGTTCCGAAATACGGCCACGCTCCCCTGGAACTCACGCCGCAATCGGTTGACGAAATCCACAAAGCGGGCGGGACCATCCTCGGCTCGTCGCGCGGCAACCAGGACAGCGTCGCCATGGCCGACACGCTCGAGAGATTGTGGGTAAACGTCCTGTTCTGCATCGGCGGGGACGGCACGCTGCGCGGCGCCGGCGCCATCGCCGGCGAAATCGCAAAGCGAAAACGGCCGATAAGCGTGATTGGGGTCCCCAAGACCATCGACAACGATTTGCGCTTCGTTGAAAAGACGTTCGGGTTCGAGACCGCGGTCCACACCGCGTCGGACATCATCACGTCGGCGCACAACGAGGCCGGGGGCGCAAACAACGGCATATCCATTGTCAAGCTCATGGGCCGCGACTCGGGGTTCATCGCGGCCGCGGCCACGCTCGCGAACTCGGTCGTGGATTTCTGCCTTGTCCCGGAAATCAGCTTCACGCTCGAAGGGGAGCGCGGGTTGTTCGCAGCGCTCGACCGCAGGCTCGCAAGCGCCAGCCACGCCGTGATCGTCGCGGCCGAGGGCGCGGGGCAGTCCCTGTTTGCGGGAGCGGAAGCGAGGATGGACGCATCCGGAAACGTGCTCAAGCACGATATCGGCGTTTTCCTCAGTAACGGTATCGCGGCGCATTTCAAGAAAACGGGAAAAGACGTTTCGGTGAAATACCTCGACCCGAGCTATCATATCCGCAGCGTGGCGGCAATTTCATCCGACGCGATTTTCTGCCACCTGCTCGCGGAGAACGCGGCCCACGCGGCCATGGCCGGCAAGACCGGCATCGTGATAGGCCACTGGAACAATTATTTCACGCACGTTCCCATATCGCTTGCAACAAAGGAACGGCTCAAGATCGACCTGGACGGCGCGCTGTGGAAAGGCGTCTTGAGCGCGACAAGGCAGAATGATTATTTCGGGATATAAATGTTGAAGAATTCGCGCGTATTTTAAAGTATCTTGAGAAATTCCGATGGAGAAAGAACAACTATTTCAGGGCATTTATGTTCCGGAAAATGTTTTTTATTCCCGCGGATAAGCATCTTTGACCCCGTTGACAACGCACATTCGTAAAAACAGCGGTCTTTTTCATCCGGCAGTCTGACATGGGTGCGCTTCGCAACCACCTGGTGTCCGATGACAGTTACTGCAGAAAGTAAATCTTCAATTACCGACGCGGGGAAGGCAAATTTTGGACGCGCAAGGACGTCGCGGTCTTCATACAGGATTCTATCATCGAAGACAGGGATGATGATGTTTCCAAAAATGAGGTCGATTATTTCGCCGGGCGCGCTGTCGGCCCGAAGCAAGCCCGATACGATGACATTGGTGTCAATGACGGCTTCCGTAAGAAATCCTTCAGCGGTTTCTTCTGCTTTTTTTGATTTCAGTCTCGATTTCTTTTTGCCCCATGTGCGAAATTCCATGCTTTTGTGCATGGGCCCGCAGTTTTGAGGCGGCCGCGGCGCCGCGGGCAAGAGCATCAACGCGAAGTTCGTCTTCGATAGTGCTGCCCTGTATGTTGGTAAGCAGGGCAATGGGCCTTCCCGTTGAGGTCACGATCATCCTTCCGGATTTGGAAAGCCTCCGCCAGACCCTGCCGGGGTTTACCCTGAAATCCCGTACCGCAACTGAATAATTGAGGATTCTTTTTTAGTATGCGGGTGATTCCGTCAATAGTATTCATGGGATATTTATTTTAATTGCAATAACAATATCCCCATGATAAATTATCAAGTGGCAAAGATTCTGATGCTGACGATTCGCTTGTTTTCCTTTTCCTGTCCCTATAACGTCAAGGAGTAACACGATGAGTACCATATCACCCAAACCCGGCCCCTCCGGCGTCTTCGATGTCGACCTTCACCACAAATACCTGTATTTCCGCCGCACCAAGATCGTGGCCACCATCGGCCCGGCGTCATCGTCGCCGGAAAAACTGCGCCAGCTTATTTCCAAGGGCCTCAACGTCGCGCGCATAAACTTTTCGCACGGCAGGGCCGAAGACCATCTGAAAACAATCCGCCTGATCAGGAAAATCTCGGCCCGGCTCAAAACACCCGTTGCCATCCTCGGCGATCTGTGCGGTCCAAAAATAAGAGTAGGCGAATTTGTCAACGGGAAGGTCACGCTCAAAGAAGGTACGGTGGTGACGATCACCACCAAAACGGTGCTGGGAAGCGAGCGTCTCATTCCATCTCAATATAAAAACCTGGTGCGTGAAGTGGTACCCGGCCATTCGATCCTTCTTGACGACGGCAATCTCGAATTGAAAGTGGTGAAAAAATACGGCGACCGGGTCGAGGCAAAGGTCATCCACGGCGGGGTGCTCAAGAACAAAAAAGGCATGAACCTGCCCAACACGAAGCTGGGCGCCGCGGCGCTCACGGCCAAGGACAAAAACGACGTTCTCTATTGCATCAAAGGCGGCGTGGATTATATCGCGCTGTCGTTCGTGAGGAAACCCGGCGACATCAGGGACCTCAGAACTTGGCTCACGCGAAACAACTCAGACATCCCCATCATTGCGAAAATAGAAATGCCCGAGGCGCTCGCGAACATCCAGGGCATCATGGAGCTCGCCGACGGCATCATGGTGGCGCGGGGCGACCTGGGCGTGGAGCTTCCCGCGAAGAAGGTCCCGATCATCCAGAACAAACTCATCCAGATCGCGAACAAAATGAACAAGCCCGTGATCGTGGCCACCCAGATGCTCGAGAGCATGATCGAGCATTCGCGGCCCACACGCGCCGAGGTCACCGACGTGGCGGGCGCGTGCCTCGCGGGCGCGGACGCGGTGATGCTGTCGGCCGAGACGGCGTCGGGGAATTATCCGGTGGAGACGCTCGAAACCATGGATTCCATACTGCGGGAGACCGAAGGATACCAGTTTTTTTCACAGGGCGGCATGTTCAGCACAACCGCGCACGACAGCGCCTGCGGACTTCTTGACGCAATAGGAAAAGCGGGGGCGCAATTGTCGCGCGATTTGATGGTGCACTGCATTTTCGTGCTTACAGGGTCGGGCTACACAGCGCGGATCGTGTCGTCGGACAGGCCCGCCGCGCCCATCATTGCGCTCACGCGTTCCGAAACCGTTGCCCGGCGCATGCTCCTGTTCTGGGGGGTGTATCCCTATCTTGTCAAGAAGGCGATGACGACCCGCGACTACCTTTACTACGGCGAGGCCGTGCTCGTGCGCAAGAAGCTGGCCAAAAAGGGCGATTTCGTCATCATGATTTCGGGCCTGCGCGACATAGGCGAAAAAGCCACGGCAATCATGGTGCATAAGGTAGGATAAGAAATACCTCACCGCAAAGACGCAAAGATCGAAAAGAAGAGAACCCTAAAAAAATTAAATTTTACTTTGCGTCCTTTGCGTCTTTGCGGTGATTTTTTTGTTATTTATCGTAACACGCCCGCCGAATTTGGGCCGGGCAGGCGCAGCGCGAGCATGTTGTCCACGGTGGCACGCTGGATCTGCAGCGGAAGGCCGGGCAGCACCGCAGTAACCGTGGCCGGCACGTTTGCCGGGTGGATGAATGCGAGCTGGACCTGGCGGGTCTTGACATCAAGGAGCATCACGAAGAACCGGTAGCCGTTTGCCGGCCTGCGGAAGGCCGCGCCAGGGGCATTCGGGAAACTTCCAACAGCACCCGTGGTCGCTTCTTTGCTGGTGGAATTGTTTATAAGATCAACCTTAGTGTCCAGACCGGTCGCATTGCAGCTTCCGCAGGGGCCTACGCCCCAGCTTCCTCCAAACTGATAGCCAAAGAAATTCGAGCTGAAGACGTCGAGGTTACGATACTGGTTGTTGTCATTGATGATTTCGAAAACGTTGAACTGACCACAGCCGTCTCCAAGATACCCCTGCGCCGCATTTTTGGCGTAACAGTGGCAAGGTCCCCACTGGCCTGCGCAATCTGCCCGGACCAACTCGCCGAGACTTAATCCGATCCATGGCGCATCGTGCCAGCCGCCGGTTGTGTCGTTAGAGCAATTTGCGGTGGTTGCGATCGCTCCACTATTATAGTGAGGCATGTATGCCTGTACGATTATCATCTTTGAACCGGCCCATCCATAGTACTTGGTCTCGCTTGACGAGGGGCAGTACGGCACGCTGCCCGGACCACAGGGAAATTTGGTGCCTGTGGACGTGTTGACGATACAAGTATTCCCCACAATGCCGTCAAATCCCTTGGTTTCCGTGTTGTTGCCTTTGAATGCAATTCCCGTAAGGGTGGTGGGCGACACGACATCCCACATCGAGACCTTGTCCCAGAGATTGGTATTTCCTGCGTTAGGCTGGTACACTGCGATCTGCTTAATAATCATTGGCCCGCGCAGTGACATGATAAGGTCTTCGTTCCACGGTGTAAGACTGTCTGAGGAAATAATACGTTTTGTCTGACAGCATTTCATATTTGCGCCAAAACAATTGCGGGTTTCATTGACATAGTCGCACGGCCCGACTGACGGGTCCCTCAGGCTCGGATACCACCCGGTCGCGCCGATGTTCTGGAACGTGATGGTCCCGCCGTCGGACGTCGCATCGAGGGTGGTTTTGTTCATGGACGGATTGGTGACCATGTCGCCATTGCCGGGCAGGGGCTGCGAAGAGCCGAGGCTTGCGGTTTTGTTCCCGGAATTTGAGCAGGTGTAGAGAATGACCGCTGTTAAAAAAATCAGGCAGGCCGCGAGAATAATGGATTTCTTCATGACATTCCCCCGAAGGATAAAGAAGGGTTACTTGATTTATAACTAATTTAGTGAATTTAAGAGGATAAGTGTAGATTTTTTTAGAGATAGAAATAAAAAAGATTGGGCGTTCCCCTCCCTGCGGTCGGGTCGGCCGTCCTTCCGGTCTCAGCCTTCGGCCTCGGGCCGCCACGGCCCTATGCCGCATACGCGGCGGGTCCGGGCGGCATCGCGCTCCAGCGCGACCTCCAGTCCTGCCTAACGCAAAAAAAACATTCAACTGCCAATCGTCAACTTTCAAATACTCTCCGCGGGTGCCCCTTGTCAATAAAGCATGAATCTTGCAACAAATGGTACCCCGGGGCTACCCAGGAGGGGGTATACCCCGAGACCCCGCAGACGCGCGTAGCGCGGCGAGGAGGCTTGGGGTTAGGGGGATTCTTCCCCCACCATAGATATTTATAAATGAGATTCCTCCTCTACAAAAATAGGAAAATATTCCCTCATGAACTAATTTTAAATCAATATGACAAATATCAAGAAAGTCGCCTTCATCGGCAATTATCTCCCCCGTCAATGCGGGATCGCCACGTTTACAACGGACATCTGCGAGTCTTTCGCGTCAATCAATCCCGGTGTCCAGTGTTTTGCCATTCCCATAACCGATACCGAAGAGGGGTATCAATACCCGGAACGCGTCCGCTTCGAGATCAAGGAGCAGGACATAGACACCTACAAGGCGGCCGCCGACTTTTTGAACCTCAATGACGTTGATATCGTCTGCCTCCAGCACGAATACGGCATTTTCGGCGGAAAAGCAGGCAGCTATATTTTGTCCCTGCTGCGCAACCAAAAAATGCCCCTGATAACCACCCTGCACACGATACTTAAAAATCCGAATATTCAACAGCGCCGCGTTATGGATGTGCTGCTTGCGATATCCGATTACGTCGTTGTCATGACCAAGAAGGGCGCGGAAATTCTCAACAGCGTTTACAAGACGCCCCAGGACAAGGTCCGTCTCATCCCGCACGGAATTCCCGACGTGCCTTTCATCGATCCGAGTTTCTATAAGGACCAATACGGCGTGGAAGGTAAAATAGTCCTTCTTACGTTTGGCCTGCTTGCTCCCAGTAAAGGTATCGAAGTCGTGCTTCGCGCACTCCCGGACATTATCAAGCGCCACCCCAACGTCGTTTACCTGGTGGCCGGGGTCACCCACCCCAATCTTCTCAGGTACGAGGGCGAAAAATACCGGCTATCGCTGCAGCTATTGGCCGACGAAATCGGCGTGTCCGGGCATGTGATTTTTCATGACAGGTTTGTTTCCCTGGAAGAACTTAAAGAGCTTCTTGCGCTCGCCGATATTTACATCACCCCCTACCTTGACGAATCGCAGATAACCTCGGGAACGCTGGCCTATTCCTTCGGCGCGGGCAATGCCGTCATATCAACGCCGTTCTGGCATGCCGAGGAGCTGCTTGCGGACGGCAGGGGCATTCTTGTGCCGTTTGCAGATCCGGGCGCCATGGGCCGTGCAATCACGAGGCTTATCGAGAATGAAGTCGAGCGCCATGCCATGCGCAAGAACGCTTATCTGCTCGGCCGCGAAATGATATGGAGCAACGTTGCGAAACAATACGGCGACCTGTTCGAAGAGGCCCGCCAGAAACGGCCGGCGGTCATGCAGAAGAACTTCTCAATGCGGCCCCTTAACGAGCAGCCGCTCATTCTGCCGGACATCAAACTCGACCATTTTCTGCGCATGAGCGATTCCATGGGAATATTCCAGCACGCGCTGCACAATGTCCCCAACTTCGCCGAAGGATATTGCACCGACGACAATTCCAGGGCGCTGATCCTCACCGTATTGCTCGAGAACCTCGGCACCTTCAATGTGACAAAGCTGAATGACCTTGCCGGCCGTTTCCTGGGTTTCGTGCGATATGCCTGGGATGAAAAAACCGCGCGGTTCAGGAATTTTCTCACCTTTCAGCGCACTTGGGCAAATGAAAACTTTTCTGAAGACAGCCATGGCCGGGCCGTATGGGCCCTTGGCACCTGCATCAGCCGGTCCCGCAACGAAGGCTTTACCCAAATGGCGGCGGAGATCTTCGAGCAGGCCCTGACGCCCGTGTCATCGTTTTCCTCGCCGAGGGCATGGGCTTTCGCGTTGATCGGCGCCTACGAATATCAGCAGCGGTTTCCGGGCGACAGGTTCGCCCGCAGCAGCCTGGAAGCGCTGGCCACGAAGCTGATGAAGCTTTATGACGAGAACAGCAGCGCCGAATGGAAATGGTTTGAGCAGAGTTTAAGTTACGATAACGCTAAAATTCCCCATGCACTTATCGTGAGCGGCCGGGGCCTTGCCAATGAAAAAATGCTGACAAGCGGGATTGATTCGTTACAGTGGCTGACCGCTGCGCAGACTTCTTCCCGGGGCCGTTTTCAACCCGTCGGCACGGACAAGATATTCGAACGCGGCACATCCAAGCCTGTTTTCGACCAGCAGCCGATCGAGGCGTATTCCACGGTTTCGGCGTGCTTGGAAGCATACCGCACCACAAAAGACAGGCATTGGTATGACGAAGCGAAAAAGGCGTTCCAATGGTTTTTAGGGGCGAACGACCTTGGAATTCCGCTTTACGAGACGGCCAATGGCGGCTGTTATGACGGGCTTCATGTGGACAGGGTCAACCGGAACCAGGGCGCCGAGTCCACCATCGCGTTTCTTCTGTCCCTGTGCGAAATGACCAATATAACCCACGTTATCGAAAGTTTCAAGGAGCCAATACCAGAATGAAGAAAATGAATGCTACCCGTGATTCCTCTCCCATCCCGGTAAAAGATACAGGCATTGTCCTGGCGCACGACAGCCGGCGGATCATCGCACGGCCGCACATTCCTTTTAACGAGTCCCGGATTGAACGGATCATTTCGAGAGTGCTGTCGCTCGAGGAGGCGGACGTGCAAAAAGAACTGGGCGACGTACGAAGCAAGTTTTCACACCGGCACCATAATGTGGAGCTTCTTCTGGAGCGCCAATTTGAATCGGTGCGCCGGCACATGCCTTCCGATATAGAACCTTCGCCGGAACGGAAGCTTCTCATCGGCTCGTACTTTCTGGCCGAATATTCATTCGAATCCGCCGCCCTTTTCAATCCGTCGATAGTTCCGCACCCGGACCAGTCGGGCCTGGCCGAAGGGTCCCTCCGTTTTATCCTGAGCCTGCGGGCGACCGGTGAAGGGCATATTTCATCGTTGACATTCCGCAGCGGATGCATTGACGCCAACCATGCCATCACCATTGACGCGCCCCAAGGGTTTGCCTCTCCCGCGGAAATGAAGGCAAACAGCCTCTACGACAAGACCAGTTTTGTCCGGAAGCTCCGCGAAATGGACAGTTACAATGATTTCTCGAATTCCATCACCGGCCCGCTGCCGGATGAATTCACGTTTGACGCTCTTATGGAAAAAGTAAAATTATACGCCTTCAACCATAAGCCCGTGTCCCTGTCCGACCGGCTCACCGGCGACAAAATTTTGTGGCTGGCCCGCTGCAACTATGAGGCGCGCTTCGATCCGTCCGTTTCTCTATCGGAAAGGGTATTGTTCCCGCTCTCTCCCAGCGAGCAGAACGGCATTGAGGACGCGCGGTTCGTTCTTTTTACCGACAATGACGGAAGCAAAAAATACTACGCTACCTACACCGCCTACGACGGCAAGGCCATTCTTCCGCAGGTGATGGAAACGGAAAATTTCGAACATTTCAAAATGATCACCCTTAACGGGAACGCGGCCATCAACAAAGGAATGGCCCTGTTTCCCCGCAGGATAAACGGCCTTTACGCAATGATATCCCGTCAGGACAATGAGAACCTTTTTCTGATGTACTCCGACAACATTCATTTCTGGCACGAATCCATGCCGCTCATGAAACCTTCGTATCCCTGGGAATTCGTGCAGATTGGAAACTGCGGTTCGCCCATCGAGACCGACGCGGGCTGGCTTCTTATCACCCACGGCGTCGGGCCGTTCAGGCAATATTCCATAAGCGCCGTTCTTCTTGACAAAGAAAACCCCCTGAAAATACTCGGCCGTTTGCAGGAGCCACTCATTCGCTGGACCGAGGCCAGCCGGTCGGGGTATGTTCCCAACGTTGTTTACACGTGCGGGGCGCTGCTGCATAACAACATGCTCGTGGTGCCGTATGCCATGTCTGACCATCAGTCTGCAATTTCTTTGATTTCCCTGTCTGTACTGATTGAGAAATTACTGCAAAAAGAATAAGAATATAGACGTTCCCCTGTTTGTAAGGGTGGAAAAAATTTCGCCCCTACAAACAGGGTCGGTCTCCCTGCGGGCCCGGCTGGTCAGCCTCGTTGCCGGTCCGCCCCTAGGGCCCTTCGGGCCGGGGTCGGCCGGCAATGTGCTCTAGCACACCACTCCGGTCCACCTAACGCGAAAACAAAAAAAAGCAGTCAAACTTGCAGGGTTGCTGTCAACTTTCAACTTTATCAAGACGGTCGGGGTATGTTTCCAACGTTGTCCACACGTGCGGGGCGCTTAGATTTTAGCTGGTTATTTTTGACCTTTATCAAGACTTGTAACAGATTCAATTTGTTGTATAAATAGATTTTTCTGTACCATGATATTCCAAAGTGTATACCCAAGAAAACCTAAAAATCCAGAAACTAATCCAAACAGTTGCCATATTATGTGACGGGTGTTTCCTGCGCGTTTTTCTGATACGTGAATATGAAAGGCCGTAACAACGTTTAAGGAAAGATAGCAAATCCAATACATCGGTGTTTTAAACTTTATGAGAGATTCTCTAAATACGTCTAATTGAAAGAAAAAGGGTAATATAGTATCAGTTGTTATGCTAAAAAGAAAAGGTATTGCGGCGAGTAAAAACACAATCAAAACATACCTGGAAATTTCATTTTTTGTAAGGTTCATTTGAAAATCTCCTTAAAATGTTAGACAGGATTTGAAGTGCGCCCCTTACGTTGGAGACTTTCCTGAGATTTTTAGGTTGATCTGGCCGAGTTGTTTTCTTCGTTTCTCATCAGCCAATATAGCTTCGAACTGGACGGGCGACAAATACTTTA
>Ga0182027_10001034_pt1 | contig 47043 bp, 42 predicted proteins | sample 712E1DmetaG_FD_121300 | JGI IMG/M metagenome (GOLD analysis project Ga0182027, IMG submission 121300) | Permafrost microbial communities from Stordalen Mire, Sweden - 712E1D metaG (Illumina Assembly) | ecosystem: Environmental > Terrestrial > Soil > Wetlands > Permafrost | place: Sweden...
AGGCAGTCTCTAAAAATTGGCCTCCGCAAATAATATAATATCTCGTCGGAACAGCGACGGTAATATGTTATAATAATGCGTCTTTAAAAAACAAAAATTTTTCTTAGGAGGCGCATTATGGTACGCACAGGGCTCTTTGATTTGGAATTTCGGTGTCGTGAGCTTGAAAAGAACGGTGATCCTCTTGTTAAAATCAACCAAGTAGTTGCTTGGGAAGAATTTAGAGATATTTTGGAGAAGGCGCGTGAAAAAGACAGAAAAAGCGAAGCTGGACGAAAAGCGTTTGACGCTGTTTTGATGTTTAAAATTTTGATCTTGCAGTCTTTGTATAATCTTTCGGATGACAGCATAGAATATCAAATACGGGACCGCATCTCGTTTATGCGTTTTTTGGGGCTCAACATTGAAGACCGTGTGCCTGACGCCAAGACGATATGGCTTTACCGGGAGCAACTGACAGAGTTGAATTTGATTAAAGAATTGTTTGAACGGTTCGATAGTTACCTGCGCGATCACGGGTTTAAAGCGCAAAAGGGACAAATTGTAGATGCGAATATCGTATCGGTCCCAATTCAACGCAACAGCAAAGAGCAAAATAAGCTCATTAGAAGCGGAGAAGTTCCCGATGAGTGGAATCAAAATAAACGACGACAAAAAGACCTGGACGCTCAATGGACCAGAAAGAACGGAAAGAGTTATTATGGATACAAGAACCATATCAGCGTTGACGTTAAAAATAAGCTGATTCGTTCGTATGCCGTGACACCGGCGTCCGTTCATGACAGTAAAGTTTTTGAACCCTTGTTGGATAAACAGAACACCAATAAGGAGGTGTTCGCAGATACGGCGTACCGTTCTAGAAAAATTAGTCAGATACTTAAAGATAATGGTTTGTGCAATAAGATTCATCAAGCCGGTTATCGATGGAAAAAGCTTTCGGTTTTGGAACATCAAAGAAACAAGATCAAATCCAAGACGCGCGCCAGGGTTGAACATGTTTTTGGCGTGCAGTTGAAGGTTGCTAAGAGTTTGCTGGTTCGAGCCGTTGGTCATCTGCGCGTTGCCGCCAAGATTGGCCTGCGCAATCTGGCTTACAACATTTTTAGAATGAGGATATTGGTCAGTATTCCTTGAAATATGAGCATCCCAAGTCCTGATGGCAGGACTTGGGGAATGGAACGCATGGATGTAGGGTGTTTTATTGGTCATAACAGTTAAAAGGTTTGAGCGCCTTGTCGTTTATGCTCTAAAATTGAATTTTTAGAGGGGGCCTTCAGTCTTAAATGGTCAAACTTGTTTGAGCCCTCAGCTTCAAGAGAAGCTGAGGGCGAGTTGTTTGACCACCGAACCAGCATAAGAATTTTTGGCGTTAAGAAAACGATGACAGGAGCGAAAAGAACAAATTTATCCTGTAATATCATTCGTATATAATTATTAGACGTCACCATTTACTATGACAGATCAATTAGTTAAACAATTCGATGAACTTGCCAACAGGCTGGCCGGCCTAAGGGGGTATCTTTGATGTGGCCTCCAAAGAGAAATCCATAGCCGAGATACAAGAGCGGATGTCCCAAGAAGGATTTTGGGACCATCAAGAACAAGCCAATAAAATCATGCAGGAGCTTAAAGGGCTAAAAAATATCGTCGAGCCTTTCGCGGAATGTGTGAAGCGGGTCAACGAGGCCAAAGAGTTTGCGCTCTTGGGGGAAGATGATGAAGATTTAAATGAGCAATTGGTTTCCGAAGTCGCGGTGTTAAAAATTCAAATTGATGCCCTGGAATTACAGGCGCATTTAAGCGGGCCTTTTGACAGCCACAACGCGCTTTTAAGTATCAATGCCGGTGCCGGAGGGACAGAGTCGTGCGATTGGGCCGCCATGCTGATGCGTATGTATGTCCGTCACGCCGATTTAAAGGGGTATAAGTGCGAAACAATTGATATTCTCATCGGGGAAGAGGCCGGTATTAAAAATGTGACCTTGCGCATCGAAGGTGACAAGGCTTACGGGTATTTAAAATCAGAAAAAGGGGTGCATCGGCTGGTGCGTATTTCACCGTTTGATGCCAACAAGCGCCGGCACACGTCTTTCGCTTCCGTTGAGGTCATTCCGGAGGTTGACGATGATGCCGAACTTGAAATCGATGCTAAGGATTTGCGCATCGATGTTTACCGCGCTTCAGGTCCCGGAGGGCAGGGGGTCAATACGACGGATTCCGCGGTGCGCATCACGCATTTGCCGACGAATATTGTAGCCCAGTCGCAGAAGGAACGCTCTCAGCTGCAGAACAAAGCCCAGGCCATGAAGGTGTTAAGGGCCAGGTTAAGTGCTTTAAAAAGCCAGCAGCAGGAAGAAGTCATGAACAAAGAGGCCGGCGACAAACAGAAAATCGAGTGGGGTTCGCAAATCCGTTCGTATGTGCTGCATCCTTACTTGATGGTCAAGGACCACCGCACGCTGGTGGAGACCGGCAATGCCCAGAAAGTTCTCGACGGAGATATTGATGCGTTTATTGAAGGTTTTCTAAAGACCAGACCCCAAGACAGGGATAAGCGTTTAAAAACAAGAGGGATTGACGATGTTTGACTTTTTTATACGTAAAGGGCTCGTGGGAAGCGCCCAAGGATTTATCGACCGGTTAAATCCTCCGGTACAGATCCATATTCATCCGGAGGCCCCTTTGCCTTCGATCAGTTTAGTCAAAAGGCTGTCCAAACGGGCGTCGGAAATCTGTGCCTTGGAAGCGGGGATGCAAGCGTTGTCCGATGATGAACTGAAGGCCAAGACCAACCAATTCAAGGCCCGCATTCAGCAAGCGGTCAGTGTTAAAAAGAACGAATACGAACAAATCCAATCCAATTACCGCAAAGCTTCCTCGGGGCAGGAGCGCGAAGATTTAGTCGTTGAAATCAAACGTTTGGAAAAAGAATTATTTGAATCCAAGCAAGGCGTTTTGGATGAAATCCTCAATGAGGCTTTTGCGGTAGGGCGTGAGGTGGGCCGCAGGGTCTTAAATATGCGTCATTTCGATGTGCAGTTAGTCGGCGGTATGGTGTTGCACAGCGGCGGGATCACCGAGATGACGACCGGTGAAGGGAAAACCCTGGTCGCGACTTTGCCGGCGTATTTAAATGCTTTGACCGGGGATGGAGTGCATGTGGTCACCGTCAACGATTATCTGGCCCACCGGGATCGCCATTGGATGGGCCCCCTGTATGAATTTTTGGGACTGACCGTGGGCGTCATCCAGCATGACATGAACCCGCGCGAACGCCAGGCCGCCTATGGCTGTGACATCACCTATGGGACCAACAATGAGTTTGGTTTTGATTATTTGCGGGACAACATGGTTTCTTTTAAGCAAGAAATGGTCCAGCGTGGCCATGCGTTTGCCATTGTCGACGAAGTGGATAGTATTCTGGTGGATGAGGCGCGTACGCCGCTTATCATTTCAGGACCGGCGGAAGAAAGTACGGATAAATATTATAAGGCCTTTCAAATCGCCGGTCAGCTCAAAGGCCGCCGCGTGACCGAGGCGCAGGAAATTGACGCCAAACATAAAGGCGAAGATTTATATCAGGGGTATGATTATTTGGCGGATGAGAAAAATAAGTCTATTTCACTTTCGGAAGAAGGGGAGACCAAGGCGGCCCAACTTTTCGGTGTCAAAAATTTGCATGAAATCGACACCAACGAATACCGCCATCATGTGATTTGTGCCCTGCGGGCCAAGGAGTTCTTCACCCGGGATGTGGATTATGTGGTCAAGGAGGGGCAGGTCATTATCGTCGATGAATTTACCGGACGCATGATGCCGGGACGCCGCTGGTCGGACGGCTTGCATCAGGCGGTGGAAGCCATGGAAAGCATTAAGATTGAGCGCGAGAACCAGACGTTGGCCACCATCACCTTTCAGAATTATTTTCGTATGTACAGCAAGCTTGCCGGTATGACAGGGACCGCCTATACCGAGGCCAATGAGTTTAAAGAGATTTATAATTTGGATACGGTCGTCATTCCCACCAACCGCCGGTTGATACGCGCAAGCTACCCGGACTGCATTTTTAAGACCACGCAGGAAAAATATAATGCTGTCGTCGATGAGATAACCTCCTGCCACCACAAAGGCCAGCCGGTTTTGGTGGGCACGATTTCCATCGAAAAATCAGAATTGATTTCCGGTCTGTTAAAGAAAAAAGGTATTACTCACCAGGTCCTTAACGCTAAATACCATGAATTAGAAGCGCATATCATCGCCCAGGCCGGCCGTTATAAGGGGGTCACCATTGCCACCAACATGGCGGGTCGCGGGACCGATATTGTGCTGGGAGGGAATGCCGAATATTTGGCACGGGCGCTGGCGGCAGAGAAAAGTGTTGACGCCGAGACCCAAGCGCGGGAAGAGATGATTAAGACCTTTATTACGCAATTTAAGGAACAGGTGTCCAAAGAAAGAGAGCAGGTGCTTGCAGCCGGCGGTTTGCACGTTATCGGCACCGAACGTCATGAATCTCGCCGCATTGACAATCAGCTCAGAGGCCGCTGCGGCCGTCAGGGAGATCCTGGTTCGTCGAGGTTTTACGTGTCCTTACAGGACGATCTGATGCGTTTGTTCGCTTCGGAAAGCATTATGGCTGTCATGGACAAGCTGGGCATGAAAGAAGGCGAGGTCATTGAATCACGGATGGTTTCAGGGGCCCTTGAGGTGGCGCAAAAGCGGGTGGAAAACTATAACTTTGAAATCCGTAAGCAATTACTGGAATATGATAATGTCATGAACAAGCAGCGCGAAGTCATTTATAGTTTGCGCCGTTCCATCCTTGAGGGGGAGAATTTAAGGGATGTTGTTGTAGACGCGGTTTTGACGGCCGGGGATGATGTGGTCGACAGCCATTATGAGTTGGCGCAGCATGAAGAAGCTTTGAATCTGGTGAGCGTGGAGATCCTTTCCAAATTTATGGTGGACATTAATCCCGTGAAGGAACACTGGACTACACTCAACAGCCAGCAGGTTAAAGATGAATTGGCCCGGATTTTAACCCAGGCCTATGAAACTAAAGAGACCCAGGTGACCCCTGAAGTCATGCGCGGGATGGAGCGCATGATCCTTTTGCATGTCATTGACACCAAATGGAAAGAGCATTTGCATACTATGGACCAGGTCAAAGACGGTATTAGCCTGCGCGCTTTAGGTCAACGCGACCCGCTGGTGGAATATAAAAAGGAAGGCTTTTATTTGTTTAAGACCATGTATGGTTCGATTAATCATGAAGTAGCGTCGTTGATTTTTAGATTACAACCCATGCCGCAAGAAATGCGCCCCCGTTCGGTATTTAGCACGATCCCGCAGCAAGCGGTGCATCAGGAATTTCAAGGTCCACGGCCCCTGAGGGCCCAAGGTCCGCAGGGCATCTCCCAGGCTCTCGCTCCTCAAGAAGCGGCGTTGCAGGAAACCATGCTGCCTCAACGACCTGCGGCAGCGGCGATGCGCCATGGCGAAAAAGTCGGCCGTAATGATCCCTGCCCCTGCGGTTCCGGCAAAAAGTACAAAAAATGCTGTGGGGTGTAAAGCTGATGGCATTTTTATCCTGTCTTTTATCCGCGGTCCTTTTAATATTGTCCTTCCCCAAAATTGAATGGTCGTTCTTGGCCTGGATAGCGCTGGTGCCGCTTTTTGGTGCTCTTGACGGACAGACGCCTGCGCGGGCGTTCAGGCGTGCTTACCTGTGCGGTTTTTTATTTTTCTTTGGCACCCTGGGATGGCTTGTTTATGTCACGTATCCGGGCGCAATTCTGTTAATGGCTTTTTTGTCACTTTATTTTGCCCTTTTTGGGGCGATATTTGTTTATTTCCAAAAATTGCCCACGACCCCGCGCATTTTTGTTTTGTCGTCGAGTTGGGTGGCCCTGGAATACCTGCGCGCACATGTGTTGACCGGTTTTGGTTGGGTGATGCTGGGGCATGCCCAGTATAAAAATCTTTTGTTTATTCAAATCGCCGACATGACGGGTGTCTACGGGGTGTCGTTTTGTGTTATTTTAGTCAATCTTGTATTTTTTGAAACGTGGCGCTTGATGGGTAAAAAAGACGATCACACACCTCATGCGTTGTTGACGGCACAAATATCTGTAATCGTCATTTTATCGGTGGTGTTGATTTACGGGGCGTGGATGACCGGACAAAAAAAGCATTATAGAACGGTGAATGTAGGCGTGATCCAGCCTAATATTCCTTTAGAGATCAATTGGGACCAGACGCGCAAACCTTGGATCGTGGCGCATGCCCTGCAATTGACTAGGCAGCTGGAGGGCAAAAAACTTGATTTGATCGTCTGGCCGGAAACATCACTGCCTGGGGTTATCAGTGACGAGGACAATGCGCTTTTAGTGGATGATATCCGCCAGACCGCACGGCGTTGGCAGGTGCCCATTCTTTTCGGTTGCGAGGCCCAAGAAGGCGGACATTATTATAATTCTGCGTTTTTGATGGGAGCGGATGGACAAATTCAGGGCCGTTATGATAAAATTCATTTGGTTCCCTTCGGCGAATATTTACCGTTAAGGCCGATTTTAGGGTGGATCAATAATTTTGTTCCGCTGGATGATTTTACTTCAGGCCAAACGTATAAGATTTTTTCAGTCACGGGGGACCACAAGCGATTGGGGGTGTTTATTTGTTTTGAAGATACATTAGGGTATTTGCGTCGTCATTTCACCACAGCCGGAGCTGAATTCTTTGTCAACATGACCAATGACGCGTGGTTTAAAGACACTAAGGCGCCGTTTTTACATTTGCAGGCCGCGGTGTTGGGCTGTGTGGAAAACCGGCGTTCGCTGGTACGCGCGGCCAATACGGGGGTCAGTGCGTTGGTGGATCCCGATGGCCGTATTGTTCAGGTCGTTGCCGACGGGCAGGGGAAGAAAGCTTTTGTGGCAGGCGCGACCTGGGGCACACTCCCTTTAAATCAGAAAAAGACTTTGTATACAAAATACGGAGATGTTTTTACTATCGCGTGTTTTTTGTGTATATTAGTGGCAGGAGTATGGAGAAAATATATTTAAGGAGCGCATATGGCTAAAAAAATTTTATTGGTTGATGACGATCCGGGCGCGCATGTGGTCATTGTTCCCATTTTAAGCAAAGCCGGGTATACCGTGGTTTCTGCTAAAACCGGCGAACAGGCTTTACTTTTGGCCCTTAGTGATCGTCCTGATTTGATTATTTTGGACGTTATTATGCCCGGGATCAAGGGCAGAGATTTATGCAGGAAAATGAAAGCCTACGATGTGCTCAAAAATACGGCGGTTATTTTTTTAACGGCCAAGGACTCTGAAGATGATATCAAGGCCGAGTTAGAAGCCGGTGCCATCACCCACCTGACCAAGCCGGTCAATCCGTCGGAATTATTGCAAACGGTCAGCAGTATTATCGGACAATAATCATGTTGAAAGATGTGAAGAAAAAAATTGAGAGGACCCTTGTGCGCCGGTTTTTTTATTTTTTTTCCTGGCTGTTTAGGGTTTTGCCGTATAGCACGATCAAGGCCATGACAGGGGGGCTTTTGGCTATAGCTTATGGTGTCCTGCGGCGTATGCGCACCACCGCTATGAATACTCTAACCATTGCGTTGGGCCAGGAAAAATCTCGCGCCCAACTGGAAAAAATTTGTAAGGAATGTTTTTATAATGCCGGGCGCGGGGTCATTGAGCTGGGTGTTTTCACCCAACGCCCTTCTTTGATTAAGGAGACTTTTTCTTTTACAGGCGATTCCCGCCAACATTTGGATGCCGCTCTCCGAGAGGGCCATGGGGTCATCGGTATTTCCGCGCATTTCGGTAATTTTCCTTTAATGTTGCTTTATTTAGCACAGATGGGGTATCCCACGAATGCCATTATTCGCCCCAGCCGGGATCCCATTATTGAAAAGGATTTTCAGGCGTCCCGTTCCCGTTTGGGACTGAAGACCGTGCATAGTTACCCGCGCGAGGCGTGTGTGGCCCAGTCGCTGAAAGTTTTGCGCGACAAAGAATTATTGGTGGTTTTGATGGACCAGAACACCGGCAGCAAGTCCGGGGTCTATGTTGATTTTTTTGGCCAGAAGGCAGGGACAGCCACAGGCCCGATTATTTTCGCCATGCGTACAGGAGCCCCCTTATTGCCGATTTTCACCTTGCGCCAGAATGATAGTGATTATCATACCCTGATTATTGAGCCGCATTTTTATCTGGAACAAAAAAATACAGATGAAGAAACGATTCAATACAATGTGCAGAAGCTGACGAACGTTATTGAAGGGTATATCCGTAAGTATCCCAGAGAGTGGGGCTGGATGCATCGTCGTTGGAAAAGCCGTCCGCCTTCTGTACCTCAAGCAAAAGCGAGGCCCCATGGGGCGTAAAGTGATGACATTCATAGCCGGACTCGGTTTGACGGCCTTGGGGGTATCGCTCATTTTACAACAGTGGCAAGCTGTGGTTGTGCTGTTTAAAGGCGCAATGGGAGTGCTTCTGGCGGTTACGGGGCTGGTTATTTTATTTGCCTCCAGTCTTTAGCGATGAGATAACTTTACGACTTCAAAGGAACAGGGACTTTTGGTTAAATTAGTTATTTTCGATTTGGACGGCACCTTGGTTAACGCGTATCCGGCGGTAGCCAAAAGCGTTAATTATACGTTAAAGGTTTTGGGGTTGGTACCTCGTTCCCCTGCTGAAATCAAACGCAGTGTCGGTGAAGGTGACCGGCGGCTGGTGATGAAGTTCGTCGGCCCGAAAAGGACAGATGCCGCGCTGGCGATTTACAGGCCGCATCATGCGAAAGTTTTAAAGTCCAAAGGCATGGTGCGGTTTTTGCCCGGGGCGTTAGGGACTTTAAAATTTTTAAAAAGCCATGGGTATAAAATAGCTATTGCCAGCAATCGTCCGACCAAATTTACGCGTATCATTTTAAAGGTCTTGGGTGTAAGGGAAATTTTTGATGATGTGCTTTGCGCCGATGGGGTCAACCGTCCCAAACCATATCCGGATATATTATGGGCCATTGCCAAGCGTCTGGGCTTTGAGCAAGCAGAAGTTTTGTATGTCGGGGACATGACCATTGACCTTCAGTGTGCCCGTGCGGCGGGGATACATATGGTTGCGGTTGCCACAGGGTCGAGTTCAAAGAAAGAATTAAAAAGTTTGAAACCTTGGAGAATTATCGGTAGAATGAGTCTACTTAAAAAAGTTATAAATTCCCTCCCCTTGAAGGGGGAGGGTTAGGGAGGGGTGTCATGAGTAAAAGATTACGTAAGGGGAAGTTGAATTGGCGTTCTAAAAAAGCCAATCACGGAGCTAAACCAGGAAAGGGGTAATTTTAGAGACATGAAATTTTCTCTTAAATTTCTTCAAATGGCACTGGTATTGTCTCTATGCGTTTTTTCCGGTGGTTGCTGGTTTTTGGTTATCGGAGGTGCCGGTGCCGTTGGCGGGTATGCGGTAACCCGTGACACTTTCGAAGGCGTCACCAGTAAAGGTCAGGAAGAACTGATAGATGCGTCCCGTAAGGTTTTATCTATTATGGGGACGATTAAAGAGGAGCATCCCAAAGACGGTACCATTGAGGCCATTGTTTATGGCAATCATGTGACGGTCTGGGTGATCCAGGTCAATTTGACCACCAGTAAGCTTCGTGTTAAAGCCCGCAATGGTATTTTCCCGCGTCTGGGTGTTGCTCAGGACGTGTATACTAAAATCATGAATCAATTAGAATAACAGGCCCCGCTTGGCCGGTTGTGGCACAAGCGGCGGAACTTAGTCAAGGAGGCAGAAATGGCAGTCAAAGTGGGTATTAACGGATTTGGGCGAATCGGTCGTATGGTTTTTCAGGCCATTTGCGATCAAGGACTTTTGGGTAATGAAATTGATGTGGTGGCGGTCGTGGACGTCTCCACGGATGCGAATTATTTTGCGTATCAGATCAAATATGATTCTATCCATGGTAAATTCAAACATGCGGTATCGGCCGCTAAAAGCGATCCGGCTAAAGCTGAGGCGGATTTGATCGTTGTCAACGGACACAAAATCAAATGCGTGATGGCCACCAAAAGTCCTGCGGAGCTTCCCTGGAAAGCCTTAGGGGTAGAGGTTGTTATTGAATCCACCGGCCTTTTTACCGACAGTGAAAAAGCCGCGGGCCACATACAGGCCGGAGCTAAGAAAGTGATTATTTCAGCGCCTGGCAAGGGGGAAGTCAAGACTATTGTCATGGGTGTTAACGAAGCAGAGTATGACCCGGCCAAACATCATATTATTTCAAACGCCAGTTGTACCACTAATTGCCTGGCGCCGCTGGTCTATGTTTTAATTAAGGAAGGCATCGGCATTGAGACCGGTTTGATGACGACCATCCATGCCTATACCGCTACTCAAAAGACCGTGGACGGCCCTTCCAAGAAAGATTGGCGCGGCGGGCGCGCGGCGGCGATCAACACGATCCCTTCCACAACGGGTGCGGCCAAGGCTGTGGGGGAAGTTCTACCTGTGACCCGTGGCAAATTGACAGGGATGGCTTTTCGGGTCGCCACCGCGGATGTATCGGTGGTGGATTTGACCTTCCGTTCCCTCAAAGACACCTCTATCGAGGAAATTGACGGTCTGTTGAAAAAAGCTTCAGAGACTTATTTAAAAGGTTATTTGGGCTACAGCAATGAAGAGTTAGTGTCGACGGATTTCATCCATGATCCGCGTTCTTCTATTTATGATTCTTTAGCGACGCTGCAGAACAACCTTAAGGGTGAGAAGCGTTTCTTTAAGATTGTTTCCTGGTATGACAACGAATGGGGATACAGCAACAGAGTAGTGGATTTAGTTCGTTATATCAGTAAGAAATAAATAGGGTTACAGCAATTTAAGAAAAAATAGTGAGGAAACAAGAGGCCGAAACAACAATCAAGTAACGCTTTTCACCACAATCAAGTAACATTTTTGGATTTGTACCAGACACACAGGGCCAGTTACGCTAATAACGTAGCTGGCCTTTTTGCTGGGGAAAATGGGCCTTGCCTTGTTTTTTCTTAATATATATGGCATACTTTCCTTAGTTGGATAAAAAGGAGAGAGTATGTCCCCATACGCCTTAAACTTTGACAAATCTACTTTTAGACAAATGCGTAAATTTACTTCCATAGTTATTTTGGTGGCTTTTATCAGCACTTCTATAAAATCGCCAGCCTATGCTCAAGTGGCTTCCAATGGACAAATGCCCTGGATGCCCAAACCAGGCGTGATGGTGCCTTTAAGTCCAGAATTTGTTCCCTCTCAATTAACAGGCATTACTATCCATCCTGACAATGCCTTGCAATTCGACTTTTTAATCAACAAAGGTGATGAAGTTTTAGCGAATGACCAGAAGAAAGAGGAATATAAGAAACTGGTCAAATATTTTTTGGCCTCATTGACTATCCCTGATGATGACCAATGGGTAAACCTTTCTCCATATGAAAAGAACCGTATTGTCCAAGATAATTTTGGAAAGACCCAAATGGGCCGTGACCTGCTTGCCGAAGACTACATGCTCAAGCAAATTACAGCTTCTCTAATTTATCCAGAGAGAGGTTTAGGCAAGAAATTTTGGGATAAGATTTATCAGCGTGCTTGGAATGAATATCATACAACTAATATCCCTGTGAATACCTTTAATAAAGTTTGGATTATGCCAGATGAAGCGATGATGTATGAAAGCGGTAATACAGCGTATATTATGAGAAGTCACTTGAAGGTCATGCTGGAAGAAGATTACCTATCCTTATCCAAACATACAGCTATTACCAATCCTCAGCCCACCAAGGTCAAGGAAGTCAATAAAATAGGTAGCCTGGTAGTGCGTGAGATTGTGCTTCCCGCCCTTGAGCAGGAAGTCAACGAAGGCAAAAATTTTGCTACCCTTCGGCAGATGTATAGTGGAATGATTTTAGCTACCTGGTATAAAAAAGATTTGAGAGAGTCTCTATTGGGTGAGGTTTATGCTAATAAGGCCAAGGTCAAAGGTGTTGACCAAGACCCACGAAGCAATGAAATTATTTATCAGCGATATTTGAGAGCATTTAAAAAGGGTGTGTTTAACTATATAAAGGAAGATACAGACAAATATACTAATGAGACAGTCCCCAGAAAATACTTCTCTGGTGGGTTTGAGCGTGACCATGCAATGCTCATAGATTATAAGGATTCAGTAAATCAAGCAAAATATCCTTCTGGACTTCCAACGGGAGCTATTGTAGTTATAAGGCCATCAGATTTACCGAACATGCCAGCAGATGAAAGGGAAAAAGTTCTTGCGGCTTTAAAACCAGTTGGAGAAGTAGTTGTAGTCAGGTTTAATCCTACCACTGGGGAGCATAGTGTTGTACAAAATACATTGGGGGAAACAGGCAAAGATGAAGCCATGACGACTCTTCAAAAGATTGGGTTATTTATTGGCATACCGACCCTTTTAGCCGTAGGGGTATTATCTTATCACCAAGTAACAGTAAAGAATCCTAATGGAACAATAACGGTGTCTGTTACAAATCCAAATTATCCGAATGTAGCAACGGAAGAAATAAAAGACAATTCTGGTAATACGATAAAGGTAATAACAAGAATTAAAGGGAAAGTTGTCAGAGAGAGCACATTGGTAAAGAAGAGCCCAGACGGAACGACAACGTATTCTGTCAAGAATTTAACGACGGGTGTGGTATCTGAACAAAAAATAAACAATAAGGGAAGAGTGATTGAAGAGAGCACGCCTTTAACAGCAGAGAGCGCACGATTCATACCCGAAAAAAAGAGCACGTTAGTGTGGAATCCTAATGGAACTGTAACCGTGACAACCACAGATTTAACATGGCCAGGGTTGGTAACGGAAGAAACGAGAGACGCATTGGGCAACGTAGTTAGTTCAAGAACTATAATCGATGGCAAAGTGGTTAAGGAAAATACGTTAATAAAGAAGAATCCAGATGGAACAAGTACGTACTCTGTTAAGAATTTGTTGACGGATGTGGTATTTGAACAGAAAATTGACCAAAATGGAAGGGTGATTGAAGAGGCTACTCATTCAACAGCAAAACCCTCCGAGTTTAAAGTGGTTAGTAAAACTACATTAGTAAAGCAGAATCCCGATGGAACTATAGTGATGCTTGTCACAAGTCCAGACTATCCTAATGTAGTAACGGAAGAAACAAGAGACGCATTTGGTATTATAGTTAATTCAAGAACAATAATTGATGGGAAGGTGGTTAGAGAAAGTGTGTTGGTAAGAAAGAATCCCGATGGAACGCTAATATATTCCGTAAAAAATTTGACAACGGATGTAGTAACTGAACAAATTATGGGCAAGAATGGAATGGTGATTGGGGAAACTAAGCATTTAGCAAAGCGTCCTGAATTTAAAGAGGTCAGCAAAACTACGTTTAAGCAAAATTCTGATGGGACGACGACAGCAATTATCACAAAACCAGATAATCCTAATATGGTAACGGAAGAAATAAGAGACCCATTTGGTAGTGTGCTTAATTCAAGAACAATGGTCAATGGAAAGGTGCTTAGGGAAAGCACGTTAATAAAGAAAAATCCTGATGGAACAAGAACCTATTCTGTGAAAAATTTAACGACGGGCGTCGTGTCTGAACAAAAAATGGATGAGAATGGAAGGTTGATTGAAGAGACGGTGCCTTTATCGCAACCTAAAGGTCAGACAAAAGACAAAGCATCAGTCAATGAAACAACCCCACTCGGTGGTATTGATTTTAATGCTGCTAATCTTGCCATGACAATTAAACGTGATGGTAAAGGTGTGCCATTACCTTTAGCCCAGCAAGACATGGCCCAATTAAGCCATATTCAAGGATTTGAACCTGAAATTCTTGAAATCAAATCTGGCGTGAGTTTTCCAATCGTGAGTGACCTGCAACAAAAATTACGAACAGTTGCCAATGTTTCGTAAAATTTTTTTCGCTACTTAGAAGTCCAATAGTTTAGAAGGGTTTATTTTGAAAGCTTTGGCTATTTTCTCAATAGTATCGAGCTTTGCCGCAGGGGGATTTTTACTTTCAAGAAGCTGGATATGTTTATAATCCACGCCAGATAATTCTGCCAATTTTTCTTGGGTGTGTTTGTTTTTCTTACGTAGCTCTCTCAAGCGTTTAGAAAATTTTAAGTTTATGGCCGTATTCATACGGTGTTAATTATCCTTTCATCGAGAGTTTCTTGACACCTTATATATACGGTGTTATATTTAATTATGGAAAAAATAATGACCCGATGGAATTTATTACAGGACATAACCATGGCCAAGGACACAAGAGAAGCCATTAGCAAAGCATGGCCGCTATTCCTTTTTCTAGCTTTTAATATGAATAAAGGCAATAAATTTATTACGAATTATGCGGAGTTAAAGGAAAAATTGGATGTAAGTCCAAATACAATCAAGACTTGGCGTGAACATTTGGTGGAACATAAGGTCGTTCAGGTTTTTAAAGGCAGTACATCAATGACTTTTGTGTTACTTTCACCATATGATTCGCTGGTGACGTGTGAGCAAGACGATTGGGCGGCAGTCAGGATTAAAACTGACCCAAAGGTCAAAAGAGTCTTGGATAAACTCTCAAGCCATGATAATATGTCTCTGTTGCCATTGATTGTAGAATTGTCAGCTAAGGTCAATAAGCTTGAAAAAGCTGCCGTTGGATAGTTTGTTCAAATTAAGTTTTACACCGAATGGTATTAAACCAACGGTAATAATGTTGTTAAAATGTCAAATTAATACTAGAAGAGCCATATCTCCTTCTGTTGTTGGTATGATAATGAATGGGGTTATTCGATGCGTGTCGTCGACCTTGTTCGTTATATCTCTAAGAAATAAAATAAAGGTGACGGACACTTTTGTTGAACAAAAGTGTCCGTCACCTTTATTCACAGCCCATTGAAAAATAAAAATCCTACCATAGATATAGTCAAGGGCATGGCCATTATTTTAGTTGTTTATGGCCATGTCATTGAGCATGGGATGGCGCCTCAGGGAAGAGATTTTTTCCTAAACCCCGTTTTTAAGGTTATTTATACTTTTCACATGCCCTTGTTTGTGTTCATCAGCGGCTATCTGATGGCATTGAGCTTAGGCAGAAGACCTCCGCTAGAGGTCTTTAAACGCAAGTTTGACAGTTTGCTCGTCCCTTTTGTGTCGTTGACGATCCTGGGTATTATAGTCAGTTATGGCCTTAATATAATATTCGCCAACAACATGGGGGTTGTTAATTTTCTGCAGGATTTGCTCGATCAATTATTATTAAAGCCTTCGGTGTGGTTTTTGTTCACCCTGTTTATACTGAACTGTTTGTTGTTATGTGCCATGAATTGGGAAAAGCGGTTGGGGCCGGCCATTTTTTGGGGGGTCTATTTTTTGGTATTGATTATTCCGTATAACGATTATTTCTGTTTTTATTATATTAAATGGTTTTATTTGTTTTTCTTAGTGGGGTATTTGATCAGTAAATATGGCTTAAGTTTAACGCATCAAACGATCCCCATGGTGGTGTTGGGGATATCCGTCATAATATTTATCAGCCTGCTGCCGTATTGGACGCCCCAGGATTATATTTACATTAATAGAATGAATTTTGAATCCCATCAGTATGTGTATGAAATTTTGAAAATCATGTACAGGTATATGATGGGTTTTCTGGGTATTATGATTTCATTTTATACGGGTGAGTTTCTGACCAAGACCCCGCTAGCGTCTTTGTTAGGGCGTGTCGGCACATATTCTTTGGATATTTATATTATCCAAATGTGCATTGTCGAAGGCATTTATCCAAGACTTGTTTATAAGACACATGTCTATGTTGATTTTAATTCACCCTGGGTTTTGTATGTTTTTGCCCCCTTATTGGTGATGTTTTTTGTATGGCTATGTATGTTGATTTCAAAGCATTTAATTAGGAAGGACCTTTTGTTGAGTAGACTACTGCTGGGCGGCAGGGTTTAAAGGACAGGACTTAACGGAGTCCTTTAACGATCACATCAATCGGATGTATTTTGTTGAGCGTGTAGAAATGCAGGCCGGGAACGCCTTTTTGGAGGAGCTCCCGGCTTTGTTTTAGACAAAAATCAATGCCCGCCGCCAATGTTTTCTCAGGGTCATGGGCTAAAGGCTTGAAGATAGCGTGGACTTTCTCAGGGATGGACGCCCCGCACACCGCACAAAAGCGCACCAAGCCCGGATAATCGCAAATCGGTAAAATGCCCGGGATGATGCGTTGCTTGACGCCTAATTTTCTCAAACGGTCCACATAATCAAAATAATCCTGGTTGTTGAAAAAAAGTTGGGTGATGACATAATCCGCGCCATTGTCTATTTTATTTTTTAAATAAAAGGCATCCTGGTCGCGGTCGGGGCAAAGGATATGCCCTTCAGGAAATCCGGCGACCCCGATGTTGAAATAATCTCCGAAATGCTTCCGGATAAAAGCCACCAATTCCCAACTGTATTTGAAATTATTTTTTTGCGGCGTCCAGTCAGGATTATCTTTAGGGATGTCGCCGCGTAAGGCCAGCACACGGGTAATACCGCGGCGTTTCATTTCGTTTAAGATGTCTTTGATTTCTGTTTTAGTATGCAAGACACATGTGAGGTGTGCCACCGAGGGGACATGCAGGTCGTTTTGGATATGTTCGACAATATCTAGGGTTTTTTCGCGACTGCCGCCTCCGGCCCCGTAAGTACAGGAAATGAAATCCGGACCCAGGGCGCATAACAGGGGGATTGTGGCGAGCAATTTTTTATAACCTTCTTCGGTTTTAGGGGGGAAAAGCTCGAAAGAAAAAGTCGGTTGATTATTCAACATAGGCGCTATTATAGCTCAATTGTCCGTCATTCCTCAAAAAAAGTTTTTCAATTCTTTTTTAGATTGCAATACGGCCGGATATCTTTTAATATTGACTAGCCTATGACACAACCACTCGCCCTTTATTATGATTCCTTGGCCCTGCGCCGCGATGGGTATCGCCACCGCAATTATTATTACTATTCCCTATTAGAGAAACAGTACCGCTATTTTATTCCCGAAGGCAAAAGAGTGCTGGAGGTAGGCTGCAGCACAGGAGACTTATTGGCGGCTTTAAGGCCATCGAGGGGCGTGGGCGTTGATATAAGCCCGGCGATGGTGGACATAGCGCAAAAGAAATATCCATCCTTATATTTTACCGCCGGGACCATTCAGGAGATAGCGGTTAAAGAAAAATTCGATTATATCGTTCTTTCGGGGCTGTTAGGCGAGCTGGAGGACATTCAGGTTTTTTTGGGATCTTTAAAAAAATTTTGTACGCCGGATACAAGGATTATCATTGAGTATTACAGTTATTTCTGGCAGTTTTTGTTAAAGATCGCCGAGCACCTAGGCTGTAAAATGCCCCATCATGAAATCAATTGGCTGACGTTTAATGATATCAATAATTTCTTAAAATTGGCGGGTTTCGAGACGGTCAAGAATGAACGCTGCACACTTTTGCCTTTTAATATTTGGCCATTGAGTTTTCTCGTCAATAAATACATAGCCAAGCTCCCGTTATTTAATGCCTTGACGCTGAATCATTTTATAGTGGCCAGGGCCTTGGGGGAGACGCCCCAAGACTATGCCGTGACTATTGTGGTCCCCTGCCGTAATGAGAAGGGGAATATTGAGTCGGCGCTCCTGCGTACACCGTCATTTGGTACCCATCAGGAATTTATTTTTATCGAGGGGCATTCGCAAGACGGCACGTATCAGGAAGTTGAGCGTGTCATACAAGCCTATCCGCAGAAAGACATAAAATTGTTTAAACAGCAGGGTGAGGGCAAGGGGGATGCCGTGCGCCAGGGTTTTGCCCAGGCCCAGGGGGAAGTCTTGATGATCCTGGATGCTGATTTGACCGTGTCTCCGGAAGACCTGCCTAAATTTTATGAGGCCCTGTGCCGTGGCAAGGGAGAGTTTATCAACGGCTGCCGTCTGGTCTACCCGATGGAAGATGAGGCGATGCGGTTTTTGAATCTCGCAGCCAATAAGTTTTTCGGGGTGTTTTTTTCATGGCTTCTGGGTCAGCGGTTTAAAGACACCCTGTGCGGGACCAAGGTGATGTTCAAACACCATTATGAGGAACTGGCGGCCAACCGCCATTATTTCGGTGATTTTGACCCCTTTGGCGATTTTGATTTGATTTTCGGTGCGGTGAAACTTAATTTAAAAGTCATAGAATTGCCTATTCGTTATAAAAGCCGTATCTACGGCACTACTCAAATTCAACGTTTCCGCCACGGTCTGCTCTTGCTTAAGATGTGCGGGTTTGCCATGCAGAAGATTAAATTTATATCATAGGAATTTCCTTTTGTCATTCCCTTGACAAGCGGGAATCTAATTCAATTTTTTAAAATCCTTGACCGGTTTTAATTTGTTGGTTACAATGTTCAATTATTGAACAATCTATCCTTCCATGCCCAATAAACTTTTAGACGAACGTGAATTTGAGTTGGTGAACATCGTGGGCGCCAAGCTTGGCGCCAATCAGCGAGACCTTTCCCGCCACCTGAATCTTTCTTTAGGCATGACCAATATGCTCTTAAGGCGTTTGGTGACTAAAGGTTACATCCGTATTAAACAACTGGACCGCCGGAAAGTGGAATACATTTTAACGCCTAAAGGCTTTAGCGAAAAGATGCGCAAGTCCGTCAACTATACGTTAAAAACCATCACCTCCATCGGGCTTATTAAAAAGAACCTTTTGAATATTTTGAAAGATCTTTACGCCCAGGGAGCAAGGAAGTTTTATATTTTTGGCGCCTCTGATTTAGGCGGTCTAATTGAAATGGCTCTTTGGGAGAACTTCAGGCAGGATTGCAGTCTGGTGCAGGTAGAGGAGATTTCGTCAGAGATGACGGATGGGGTGGTGCTTATCTGTCGTGAAGATGTGCACCTGCCCGTAGGGTTCAAGGCAGTTAATATGATTGAAGAGCTGGCCCGTGACGAGCAGTTGGTGGGGGCCAGATGAGGCAGGGGAAGGCGTGTGAATAATAACATAGATTTGATATTTATTTCTCAATCGGAAGTTGTCGACTATAGCGGATATGCCAAACTGCCCCTTGAGCGCCTTGATATGTATAAAAATCTTATTTATCCGCGGATGGTTTATTTTAAAGGAGGTTTCCGGTCTCATTGCGATATGATTAACTATTTACGTACGGGACAATTTTGGCACCAAGCGCCCCTGCCAAGCCGCCGAAAACTATTGAGCGTATGGAATTTGCCGGGTTTTGTGGGCCCGCATATCGCCAACTATTTAAAAGCATTTGGTATCAACACCCATATTATTAATAATTTTGATGCCGAATGGGACATTCTTTATGGTGTCTATGAGCAATGCGACCCTAAGCCTATCGTCGCTATTTCCACCACCTTTCATCTTAATTATGCAGAAATCGCCCGATTAACGAAACACTTACGTGGTCGATATCCTGAGATGGCCATTGTTTTAGGCGGGGCATTTATCAACGGCCAGATGTATCAAGACAATCCAGAGCCTTTAAGTCAGGCTATGAAAAAATTGGAAATTGATTATGCCGTCCATAGTTTTAATTCGGAAGTAGATCTTAAGGACCTTATTCTGGCTTACAAAAGAAAAGAATCCCCGGAGTCGGTTCATAATCTTGTGTATCGAGTCAAAACCAATGATCAAACGGCTGTTAGGGTTACACAAAAAGTCTGGCATGATCCTCTCATCAATGGTCTTCCCAATTATTGGGAACGGCTGGACATGCCCTTTTTAAATCATACCATCCAAATCCGTACAGCCTCCGGATGTCCTTTCAACTGTGCCTTTTGCTCTTATCCTGAAACAGCCGGGGGGCACTTTGCCATGCCCGTTGAAATGGTAGAACGGCAAATCCAATCCCTATCACGGCTCCCGCATATTAACAAAATTATTTTTTTGGATGACACCTTTAATGTGCCTCTGGAAAGATTTAAAGACTTGTGCCGCATGTTCTGTAAGTATGATTTTGAATGGTTTTCTTTCTTACGCGTGCAGTATGTCGATGAAGAAGTCGTTGGGCTGATGAAGGATTCCGGGTGCCGGGGGGTTTACTTAGGTGTCGAATCGGCCAATGACCGGGTGCTTGGGAACATGAATAAACGCTCGAAGCGTGCTGATTTTGAGAGAGGGATTGCCCTTTTGAATAAACATGGCATCACCATGATGGTGGCTTTTGTCATCGGATTCCCGGGGGAATCCCAGGAGACGATCAGGGAGAATAAAGAGTTTATTGAAAAAAACGGCATTCAATTTTACACGTTAAAGGAATTTTTCTACATCGAGAACACTCCTATCTATCGGGACCGGGAAAAATTTGGGTTGACCGGCATGGGAAGCCGCTGGCAGCACCATACCATGAACTCGGCAGAAGCTAGCACCTATAAAATGCAAATGTTCCGTGACATCAAAAGTGTCTTTATTGATCCTGATACAAGCCTTTGGTATCTGGCGTATCTTTACGATCAGGGGTTTACCATGGCAGAGATTGCCGATTTTCAACAGGACATCAATAAAATTATGCTTTCACAAATGGATGGGAATTTCAATGATGACAACCCGTTGTTTGGGCAACTAGCTCAAAAATTTCAAAGGTATGGCCGATCTTATGCCGATAGCCAAGTATAAAATAGGTGACATGTCTGAAGGGATGAGTTATTGCTTGACTCAAACCATCACGGCTGGGGATGTGGAGTGTTTCGCACAACTCTGTGGGGACATTAGTCCTTTGCACATGTCGGACTCTTTCGCGCTGGAGAGGGGTTATCGAGGCAGGGTGGTCCATGGCGCCCTTTTGGCCGGCTATATTTCTCAACTCATTGGCGTACATTTCCCCGGAGAAAATTGCCTTTTGCAAAGTTTAAACATAAGATTTCATGCCCCTTGCTTTGTGGGTGATACGGTCCAGATCAAGGCCAGTGTGAGCCAAGTTTCGCATGGAGCCAATGCGGTCGTTTTGGAAGTTTTAGTGGATAATGCTCGGACGCAGGCCAATCTGGCTCGTGCCCGTGTGCAGGTAGCTTTTTTGAACAATCTTTAACGGCATGTTGAATGATATGGACGCCTCGTTGAAAAGAGAAGCATTAAAAGATATCAAACAAAAAATAAAGGCCGGCAAGTGGCGAGAATCTTTTGACTCACTGGCAGAACTTTCCAGCCCTGATGATGATTTTGTCCTGCAAACGAAATACGCTTCCCTTTTTAAGGATATGGCGGAGCATCTTCCTGAGTTGAAGAAAATCCGTGTAGCTGTCTTGGGATCGAGTACGGTTACGCATTTTAATGATGTCCTTAAATTTTGGCTTGCGAGGGAAGGCTTTGCCGCTTCGATTTATGAGGCTGAATACAGCACTATTCACCAAACGATCATAGACCCCCATAGTCAGCTCTATGAATTCAAGCCTGATGTGGTCTTTGTATTTACCCATTATCGTGATATCAAATGTGAGCTGCCTGCCGGGTCCGGTCCCGCCGTTGTTGAACAGACTATCGCTGCTGCCGTGAATGAATGTGTCTCTTTATGGAAGGCCCTGCGTCAAAAATCAAATTGTCATATTATCCAGAGTAACGCAGACCTGCCCTACCATAGGGTTTTTGGAAATTATGAAACTACACCGGTGTGGGGGCCAACACATATCTTGCGGCAATTTAATTTGAATTTAGCCAAGGCCCTTGAGCCGGGGGTTAGCCTTCTGGACTTGGATTTTCTGGCCTCTGTCTATGGGCGGCGTAAGTGGCATGATAGCCGTTTCTGGTATCACTCCAAACATGCGTTTGCCCTGGATGCCACAGGTTTGGTGGCCCACCAGCTAGCTAAAACGATCGGCGCTATCAAGGGTACCGCTAAAAAATGCCTGGTATTGGATCTTGATAATACGTTATGGGGCGGCGTCATAGCTGATGACGGCCTGGAAGGGATTATATTGGGCCATGGTCCCGCAGGGGAAGCTTTTGTGGATTTTCAACGCTATGTATTAAAGCTCAAAGAACGCGGGATCATCCTGGCTGTGTGCAGCAAGAACGAGGAAGACATAGCCAAAGAAGTGTTTCTTAAACACCCGGATATGGTCCTGAAATTGGAAGACATTGTTGTTTTTAAAGCCAATTGGAAGGACAAGGCCGGCAATATTAGAGATATTGCCGAAAGTTTGAATATAGGATTGGACTCTATTGTTTTTGTGGATGATAACCCGGCAGAAAGAGAACTTGTCAAAACCGTATTGCCTATGGTCAACGTTGTCCGGATGCCGGAAGACCCATCGGATTACATAGAGGCCCTGTGCAGCGGTTCTCATTTTGAGACTGTTTTATTTTCGGATGAAGACACCATTCGCAGCACTTATTATCGTTCTAATATAGAAAGGGCCGGATTTCAAAGTCAGTTTTCGGATATTGCGGACTATTTGCGCAGCCTGGATATGGAAATGATCGTCGGTGAATTTGATGAATTTCACCTGCCGCGGATTGCCCAACTGATTAATAAAAGTAATCAGTTCCATTTAACGACGACGCGTTATACCGAAAGCGAGATTAGCGCCATTAGGCAGGACAAGCTCCGGACAGGTTTGTATTTCAAGTTAAAAGACCGTTTTGGTGATAATGGCTTGATTTCAGCAGTGATTTTGCAGCAACAGCCGGATGCGTCGATGGTTATTGATACCTGGGTCATGAGCTGCCGTGTGCTGTCCAGGGGAGTTGAGGAGTTTATTTGTTCAGAGATTATTTCTTTGGCCCACCGGCAAAAATGTCGGAAGGTCATCGGGAAATATATTCCCACGGCAAAGAACAAGCTTGTCGTCGATCTTTATGGGCGCCTGCATTTTCACAGGACGCAGGAGACCCAAGGCACTACTCTTTGGGAGCTGTCTTTAAAGGATGATAGTCCGTGCTATAGCTCATTTATTAAGAAAATCAATGCGGGGATTAAGACAACCGGAGGTTTGAAATAATGGATACAAAATTAGGCATAAAAACACGGCTAAATCGAGTGTTTAGGGAAGTTTTTGATGATGATTCAATTGAGATTTTTGATGAAATGACGGCCAAGGACATCCCGGAATGGGACTCGTTGATGCACATTATCCTTGTGGTCGCGGTGGAGAAGGAATTCATCGTCAGGCTCAATGCTGCTCAGGTAGGGCAGCTCAAGAACGTTGGAGAAATGCTGGATTTACTGGAAAAACACAACAATCGGTAAATAGTTGGGAGGTCATCATGGATTTTCTTTCAATAAAATTCTTTTTATTCTTCTTTAGTTCCATTGTTGTTATTTATCTTTCCCCTGTACGCTACCGTATCAGGGTTGCCTTCCCTGTGTTGAATGCGTTTTTTATCCTGACTTATATCAATGCTCCTTCCCAGTTATGGCCGTTAGTCGTTTTTTTAGCCGCGGGGTTCGCCGGTGTACGGTTAGTAGAGACATGGGCTAATAGAGGGATTTTCCTGACAGCATTAAGTGTTATTTTGATTACTTTTGTATATTTAAAAAAATATACATTTATTTCTTTTGCTCATTTTATTCAGTGGCCGTATTTAAGCGTTGGTTTGTCCTACATTTTGTTTCGTATGGTCCAAATGCTCATTGATGTCTATCAAAAATCGATCCAGGAGAGGATATCTCCCGTCAGTTTTTTTAATTTCTGCTGCAATTTCCTGACCTTTGTTTCCGGCCCTATCCAAAGATATCAGGATTATAAAATACAGGAAGCGTCTTTAGGGCAAAAGGCGTTGAAGGACACTGAGGCCTTCGATTGTTTTGTAAGGATGATCCATGGGCTTTTTAAGGTCGTTATTCTTTCTACGATGTGCCTGAATTATCATAAATATCTTATTGTTTCTTTACAAGGCTCGATAGTTAACGCAAGCTCACTTTGGCTTTGCCGCAAATTTATTCTTGCCAGCTCTTTTTATACTTTATATTTATTTTTTAATTTTTCCGGTTATATGGATATTGTCATTAGCTTTGGGAGGCTTTTGGGCTTCCAGCTTCCTGAGAATTTTAACCGGCCTTTTGCATCCCGCAGTTTTTTGGAATTATGGTCCCGTTGGCATATCACACTCGCGGATTGGTTCAAATTTTATGTGTTCAACCCGTTTCTTTCATTGTTGGCATTTCGATGGCCCAATCGAGAAGCGGTCCCCTATCTGGGAGTCCTGGCTTATTTTTTGACATTTTTTATTATGGGGCTATGGCATGGGTCTTCCTGGATGTTTTTAATTTATGGCTTATTTCTTGGGGCAGGGGTGAGTGTCAACAAGCTTTTTGATGTTCTGATGCGCAAATATTTTAGCGTGTCCTATAACAAAATGATTGACCACAGTCTTTCAGGGCTTTTGGGCGCGGCGTTTACATTTATGTATTTCAGCATGGGCTTAAGTTGTTTTTGGTTGGATTTTAACGGTCTGGCGCAACTGATGGGCAAATTTAAAATACAGGGGTTTTTGGTGATTTTTGTATTGGGGGGACTGATAGGCGCGGTTGTTATGTTTCTCATGGGCCTTGTGAGAGATGTTTTTGATAGAGCGCTCGTCAAGTCAGCCGTGTTATTAGGTAATTTTTATTTTGTCAGAGCGTGGTTATCTTTCGAGCTATTGATGGTGATTGCGTTTTGGTTTTATGGTTTTGGGGAAATCCCTGATTTTGTCTATAAGGGCTTTTGATATGAAAAATATTTTTCGTCAAGCAGGTATCATTCTTGGCCTCCTTGGTCTTTGGTATTTGTTTTTTTTATTTTTAACATATCTGTTTTATCCGGATAGCGGAGTGGTGGATGATAATCAAGCGCATCGCGGGTATACATTCACAAAAAGTATTTATCCCGATGGGGGATCAAGCGTTGACCTGGGGGTTTGGTTGAGCAAAAATGCTCCCCATCGTATTATTATTATAGGCTCATCCAACGCCCAGGGAGGGATCCGTCCTACGGTGTTACAAACACTGTTACCGGATTTTGCTATTTACAATGGCGCTATAGGGGGTTCCAATGTTACTCAATTAAGAGAGATTTTGGATGTTGTGCGGATGTCCAGCCCACAATCGATGAAAGGAACAATTTTTGTTGCCGGCATATTCTATGGGACATTTTTTAATGACAACGTTTCGGGGCAGCATGTTTTATGGAAAAATAAAGATTTAACCATCTTTCAATCCGACGGATTACGTTATGGCCTATATAAACCAAAAGATAACAAGCTGGAGTTAACACTTGAACCCCATCTGATGCCGTGGGCCGTCCGTTTATTGAGGCCATTTTTATTCTGGCACTGTATCTTTGTTGATGTGAGATCGCATTATGTTGATTTTTGGGATTCTTTCCATTCTATGACGGGCATGCATGAAGGGATGCAGGGGGAAGAATTAAAACAGTCTGTTTTGGCGCAATGGAAGGTTAGTTTGGGCGATATTAAAGGTTTTGCCCAAGCTCAGCAGATGAATAGTTTCCTCGAGCTTTGTCAAGAAATAATACAAAGCGGAGCCTCCTTAGTGATTGTTGATCTTCCTGTGCCGCAATGGGTCCGTGAAAAATCCGCGTATTATAAGAAATATATTTTGAATAGGCCTTTATATATTAATGGGATCAAAAATATACCCAGAGTGCGGTATATTGATTTGGGCACGAGTTTGCCGGGTCGGCCAGATTCAGATTTCAGTGATTCAGTTCATCCGACCAAGGAGGCAGCAGAAATGTGGAGTAAGACCATCGCTGATTTTGTTGTGTCCCAACGGCGTTATTTAGGATTTTAGAAAACTTAACAAGCAGACGATTTTTGGCGTGTTATGAAGAATATTGTTCGTCAAGCAGGTGTTATTCTGGGCTTCCTTGGCCTTTGGTATTTGTTTTTTTTATTTTTAACATATCTTTTGTATCCGGAAAACGGGGTTGTTAATAACAGTCAAATGAGGACACGTAATGATCAATTAATAAAGAGTATTTTCTTAAAAGATGCCACCAACGATCTCTTGGGGTTTTGGACCAGCAAGTATGAGGCTAAGCGTATCATTATTATAGGCGGATCTAACGCCGGGCAGGGGATACTCCCTTCTGTATTGCAAACTGTGTTTCCGGATTACACGATCCATAATGCGAGTGTCAGGGCGTCCATTGTGCCTCAGTTAAGGCAGATCGTTGATGTGATTCGCATGTCAAGTCCGGGCTCGATGGAAGGAACAATTTTTGTTGCCGGCATATTCTACGGATTATTTTACAATGACCATGCAGAGTATGGGCATGTGGTATGGAAAAATAAACGTATCACTTACCTTCAATCGGAAGCTCTGCGGTATGGCTTATATAGCCCAAGAGATGACAAGCTGGCATTGACACTTGCCCCTCATCTGATGCCGTGGGCAGTCCGTTTATTAAGGCCGTTTTTATTTTGGGACGTTATCTTTTTTGATGCGGATTCGTTTTATGTCGATTGTTGGATGTTTTTATATTCTATGATGGGCAAGCATGAAGAAGAGCCTCAAGGAGAGAAAATGAAACAGTCTGCTGGGGAGGAATGGAAGGTTAGTTTGGGCGATGTTAAAGATTTTGCCCAAGATTCTCAGATGAACGATTTTCTCGCCCTTTGTCAAGAAATAATACAAAGCGGAGCCTCCTTAGTGATTGTTGATCTTCCTGTGCCGCAATGGGTCCGTGAAAAATCCGCGTATTATAAGAAATATATTTTAAAGATGTCTTTATCTCTTAACGAGATTAAGAAAATACCCAGGGTGCGGTATATCGATTTGGGCACGAATACATCATTTTCTACAGATTCAAATTTTAGGGATTCGGCTCATCCGACCAGGGAGGCAGCAGAAATGTGGAGTAAGACCATCGCTGGTTTTGTTGTGTCCCAACGGCGTTATTTAGGATTTTAGAAAACTTAACAAGCAGACGATTTTTGGCGTGTTATGAAGAATATTGTTCGTCAAGCAGGTATCATTCTGGGTTTCCTTGGTCTTTGGTATGTGTTTTTTTTATTTTTAACATATTTTTTGTATCCGGAAAGCGGGGTGGTCGATAATAGTAGAATGCGTCCCCACGATCAATACGTAGACAACATTTTTTTAAAAGATACCACCAGCGTTCTTTTGGGGTTTTGGACGATCAAGCATGATACCCATCGTATTATTATTATAGGATCATCCACTGCCAGGGTGGGGATACATCCTTCTGTGTTGCAAACACTGTTGCCGGATTTTACCATTACCAATGCCAGTGTGGGCGCTTCAACTGTTACTCAGTTAAGGCAGGTCGTTGATGTGGTGCGTATGTCAAGCCCCCCATCGATGAAAGGAACAATTTTTGTTGTTGTTCCATTCTACGCAGAATTTGTCAATGGCAACACACCGTATGGGCATGTTTTATGGGAAAATAAAAATTTAACCTACCTTCAACTGGAAGCTCTGCGTTACGGCTTATATAAGCTAAGAGATAACAAGGTGGGACTTACTATCGACCCTTATTTTATGCCGTTGGCAGTTCATTTATTAAGACCGTTCTTATTGTGGGATATTATCTTCTTTGGTATGCAATCGTATTATGTCGATGGTTGGCTTTCTATATATTCTATGATGGGGAAGCATCAAGAAGAGCTTAAAGGGGAGGCCATGAAGCAGAATGCTTTGATGCTTTGGAAGGAAGGTTTGGGTAATGTTAAGGATTTTGGCAATGATGCGCAGATGGATGATTTTATCGCCCTTTGTCAAGAAATAGCACAAAGCCAAGCGTCCTTGGTGATTGTTGATCTTCCTGTACCGCCATGGGTCCGTGAAAGGTCCGAGTATTATAGGAAATATATTTTAAAGATGTCTTTATATCTTAATGAGATTAAAAAAATACCCAGGGTGCGGTATATCGATTTAGGTCAGCGTTTTTCCAATTCCACGGATTTAGATTTTATTGATTCATCGCATCCGACTAAGAAAGCAGCAGAAATCTGGAGTAAGACCGTCGCTGATTTTATCGTGTCTCAACGGCGTTTTTTGGGATTTTAAAGAATGTTGATCATTGAAGCCGGTAAAACTGAAGGGCAATATTTCCGGGACCTGTGGCGTTACCGGGAGCTTTTTGTTTTTCTGGCCTGGCGCGATATCCTGGTGCGTTACAAGCAGACGGTTTTTGGTGTGCTCTGGGCCGTGCTGCGGCCGTTTTTGACCATGGTCGTGTTCACGATTGTATTCGGGAAGATCGCCAAGCTTCCGTCAGGAGGGGCACCCTATCCCATCCTTGTCTATGCCGCGATGTTGCCCTGGCAGTTTTTTTCGAGCGCTTTTTCAGAGGCCAGCAACAGCCTGATTGGCAACACTAATCTTTTAACCAAGATTTATTTCCCGCGGATCATCATGCCGACCAGTACGGTCATTGTGGCCTTGGTAGATTTTTTTATCGCTTTGGGGATCCTGGCAGTTTTGATGGTCTTTTATAGGTATGCCCCCAGCTGGAATATCCTGACGCTGCCGGTCTTTATTCTGTTGGCGTTCTTGACGGCCATGGGAGCCGGATTATACATAACGGCGCTTAACGTGAAATACCGGGATTTCCGTTATGTGGTGCCTTTTATAGTCCAGTTCGGCTTGTATATCTCACCTGTGGGGTTCAGCAGTGATGTGGTGCCCGATAAGTGGCGTTTGTTGTATGCGGTGAATCCTATGGTCGGCGTGATCGATGGATTCCGCTGGGCGATTTTGGGCCGGTCGTTGCATATACAATCGTTTGTGCTTTCGGTAGGCGTATCCATAGGGCTTTTTATTTTAGGGCTATGGTATTTCAGGAAGACAGAGAGAACTTTTGCGGATGTGATTTAAGGTGACTATGGCAGATATAGCGATCAAGGTTCAACATTTAGGTAAAAAATATCAGATTCGCCACGAGGGGTACCAAAGGTATCAGACTATGCGCGAGGCGCTGGCGCGCCAGTGGGGCTCTTTATGGCATCCGCCTCAAAAAGGGGGTGCCAGCGTTGAGGATTTCTGGGCTCTTAAGGATGTGTCTTTCGAGGTCAAACGCGGGGAGTGTCTGGGGATCATCGGCCGCAATGGCGCCGGCAAAAGCACGCTGTTAAAGATCTTAAGCCGCATTACCGAGCCCACGACAGGGCGCATTGAATTGCATGGGAGGGTGGCCAGCCTCCTTGAGGTCGGCACGGGATTTCATCCGGAGCTGACAGGCCGTGAAAATATTTATCTCAACGGCGTGATTTTGGGCATGACGAGAAAAGAAATGAGCAGGAAATTCGATGAGATTGTCGCGTTTGCTGAGATGGAGAGGTTTATTGATACCCCGGTTAAAAGGTATTCTTCGGGTATGTATATGCGTTTGGCTTTTGCCGTAGCGGCGCATCTGGATGCAGAGATTATGGTGGTGGATGAGGTTTTGGCGGTCGGAGACATTAATTTCAGGGCCAAATGTCTGGGAAAAATGAAGGACATCGGTGAAAATGCAGGGCGAACTGTTTTGTTTGTGAGCCATGACATGGCCAGTATTCGTCAATTGTGCCGTCAGGTCCTCCTGCTTTCCAAGGGCGAGGCGCTAAAGATCGGAGCGACCGATGAGGTGACTGCATTTTATGAAGAGACGTCCCTGCAAGAAAGCCAGGAGTATGTTCCGACTAAAACCAGAAATCTTGATTCCCGTCATTACTATTTAAACAAGGTGGAATTAAGGAATGCGACAGGGACGCCCTGTTGCCGATTCGCGGCGGGGGAGGTAATCGAAGTCCATCTTTGGTCTAATGGCCAAGCGCCGGTGGGCAGATACACCGTTGAATTCATTCTCTTTAATGCCAGGGGAAACAGAATCAGCTTCGGAGCCGCCAATCCTGTCCAAAATACATATTTTAGAAAAGAAGATACGCATTTTGTTTGCAAGCTGGGGCCTCTGCCATTGACGATGGGCGTTTATGCGTTCTATTTTTCTGTCAGGGTCTGGGGCATGGAGCGGTGGGATGAGTGGGAAAATGCCATTCAATTTGAAATAACACAGTGTGATCTTTTTGCCACCGGGCATGATGTGCCCGGCGGGGGTAATGGGGATTTTATTATCAATCAGCAATGGTTTTGTGGGAGTTGATTTATGAAATATCTTGTTTTGGGTTCAGAAGGACAGGTGGGGTCGGCTTTAACGAGGTATCTTAAAGAGCAAAGGCATACGGTTGAGGAATTCGATATCATCCGCAGCCCTCAAGAAGATCTGCGTATTACTCATAATGCGTTGTTGGCAAAATACCTGTCCCAATGCGATTTTGTCTTTTTTCTTGCCTTTGATGTCGGCGGATCGCTGTATCTGAAGAAATACCAGAACACCTATGATTTTATTTCCAATAACGTAAAGATCATGAACGCCACATTTGACCTGTTAAAAAAATATGGAAACAAGTTCATTTTTAGCTCAAGCCAGATGTCGAATATGAATTATTCCTCCTATGGTGTGCTCAAAGCCATAGGGGAGTATTACACAAAAGTCTTAGGGGGCTTGGTGGTCAAGTTCTGGAATGTCTATGGTATAGAAAATGATCCCGAAAAAACGCATGTGATTACTGATTTTGTTCTGAAAGCCAAGAATACGCGATGCATTGATATGCTCACCGATGGCACTGAGGTCCGGCAGTTTTTGTATGCTCGGGACGCCTGTGAGGCCATGAGCATCCTTTCTCAAAAATATGCCGAGATCCCTCGGGATAAAGAACTGCATATCACCAGTTTTGAATGGGTCAGTATCCTGGAAGTGGCACGGATGATCGCTGGACATTTCCCGGGGAGTGTGATCAAGCAGGGCCAATCCAATGATCAACTCCAGCTGGGTAAACGCAACCAACCGGATGAGTTCATTCGTGAATATTGGAAACCAAAAACAAACATGCCGGAAGGCATCAAACAGATTGTGGCATTTTATAATGGAGGGAAACAATGAAAAGAGTACTGGTGTGTGGAGCCGGAGGATTTATTGGCAGTCATTTGGCACAAAGACTCAAAAAAGAAGGCTTTTGGGTGCGGGGTGTCGATTTAAAGTTCCCCGAGTACAGCAAGACATTTGCGGATGAATTTATCATCGGGGATCTACGCGAGGCGTCGGTGGCGGCGAGGGCCGTGGACCAGTCTTTCGATGAAGTGTATCAACTGGCGGCTGACATGGGAGGAGCAGGGTATATATTTACAGGGGAAAATGATGCGCACGTGATGCATAATTCCGCGATGATTAATTTGAATATTGTTGAATTAGCCCGGATCCATAGGGTCAAAAAGATATTTTATTCTTCTTCCGCATGTATTTATCCTGAACGCAACCAGATGGACCCTGATAATCCGCTGTGTGCAGAAGATTCCGCGTATCCTGCGGCTCCGGACAGCGAGTATGGGTGGGAAAAACTTTTTAGCGAGCGTTTGTATTTCGCGTATAGCCGTAATAGCGGTCTGAATGTCAAGGTTGCGCGTTTTCATAATATTTTCGGTCCCGAAGGGTCATGGAATAATGGCAGAGAAAAATCACCCGCGGCCATATGTCGTAAGGTGGCAGAAGCACAGGATGGCTCTTCCATAGAGATATGGGGGGATGGCAAGCAGACCCGCACGTTCCTTTATATAGACGAATGTCTCGAAGGGATGCGCCGTTTCATGGATTCGGATTTTATGGGGCCTGTTAACATGGGTTCTGAAGAAATGGTCACTATCAATGAGTTAGCTGGCAGGGTTATTGCTATTTCCGGTAAAAAACTTTCGATTAAGAATATTAAAGGTCCATTAGGCGTGCGTGGACGGAAATCCGATAACGCACTTATTTCTAAAAAATTGGCCTGGAGGCCCGCACAGCCTCTTAATATCGGACTGGAGATTACCTACAAGTGGATTGCCCGGCAGGTGTTGAATGCGCGGTCAAACGCCCCCAGGTGAGCAGATGCCCAAAATATTAACGATAGTGACTTCCGCGTACAAAGCAGAAAAGTATCTGGAACTTTATTTTCAAAATATTCTTTCCCTGGAAGGGCGCGATCAATTTCAGGTCATTGTGGTATTGAACGATGCGACCCCTGCGGAAAGAAAGATTGCGGACGCATACCAGAACAGGTTTCCAGGAACATTCCGGCTCGTCTATACTCCCAGAGAGACCATAGGCGCATCGACAAACCGGGGCTACACCATGGCAGATTCTCCTTATGTCGTTTATGCGGATGTCGATGATCTGAGGTCCCGGGATGCGTATATCCGCCAGATCAAAACATTGGACAATAATCCTGACGTAGATTTTACCTATGGAGATTTTTTGGATGTCAAAAAGATTGGCGATACAACGGGCAAGCGTGTCGTGACTGCGGATTTCGACCGTCTTAGTTTCACCCGCGGCAGCATGGTGGGCCCGAACCATTTCTTTAGGAGACAATTGCTTGAAAAAGTCGGTTTTTGGGATGAGCAGTTGCGTTCAGGGGGGGATTTCGAATTTCAGGTCCGGGCTGCGTTTAATTGTCAATTTAAGAAAACGGAAGGCATTCTTGTCTATAAACTTAACGCCACCCAAAGCGCCAGTCAAGGGATTCTGCAGCCTCTGGAACGTACGGTCATAGAATTGCGCTACGGGATATATGACAAGATCGACTATAACTACTTGCCCGACGCGGTTCGTTACAATATTACGTATATAGGGCACAATGGGACATGGCAGACCATTCGTTCTTTCGTTCCCGGATACGATGAGCTTCTTGAGCAACGCCGGAGGGAATGGTTTCCCAAAGGCATGACACGTTATTACTGGCAATTAGAAGGAGAGAAAAGTCTGTTAAGGAATTTGATGAGAAAGGCAAAAAAAACAGGAAAAAAGATATTGGAGAAATTAAAGTAGAGATGATAGTGATGAAGAAACGTGTTATTGTTTATCATGATAATTTATTTGGCGCATCGATCGGAAGCACTGAAAAGCTTCTGCATGATTTTATTCGTATTTTATCGAACGCAGACTTGTTTAATGTCTTTGCGGTTTACGGGAAGAGTAACGGCCAGGTCATTCCTGCGGATTTGTTATCGCCGGGTAAATGCAATTTTTTCCCTTTTACGCACAGTCATCGTGAGAGCCGGGAGCCATTTCGATGTTTGGACATGAAACCGGATTTGAACGCGATCCTTTCAACAGTTGATCCGAGCGTGTTTATTGCTGCCGTTTGGTCCGGCACGCAGTTCCCGATTATTAACATCCCCAAAAAGATTCCTCTTTTCTTAATATCGCCGTTTGCCGCATTTTGTTCTAACGGTAATGTGAGGCAGTTATATGTTTCCGGGGTTTCAGGGACATCTCAATTAAGGAGAAAAGGGATATGGTTTGCGCAAACTTTCTTTAACCCCCTGACGGTGCCTCCATTTAATCATAAGAAAAGTGTGCCAAAGTCCAAAAGCGAACAGATTATTTTTGGTAGATGCGGCAGGCCGGACCCTAATATTTTTGACCCCATATCGTTACTGGCGTTTGCCAAGCTGGAGAAAGAATATAAAGATAAAGTCAAGTACGTGTATGTGAACCCTTCCCCTAAGGCGCGTGATCTTGTGAGAGAATTAAATTTGCAGCAAGTCGAATTTAGAGAATGGCTTTCCGATACACAGCTGCAATGTTTCTATCAAGACATTGATGTGTTCGCTCATGCGCGTGCTGATGGTGAAACCTTGGGGGTGGCGATCGCTGAAGCCATGCTGGCGCAGGATCCTGTCATATCGCACAGGTCTCGTTATCATAACGAGCATCAGTTCTTGTTGCAGGGGCCTTTTGGCAAGGTCGCGGGGATTGACGATTGGCAGCAGTACTATGAATTTATGAAGTTCTTTGTTGAACATAGACAGAAGACCCCTGAGCTTGGGTTGCGCGCTCGTGACTTCGCGGCGCGGTACTTTGACAAGGATATAGCATCAAAAAAAATATTAAAAGATGTTACCCAAGCCGCTGCGTATTATGGGAAGCCGAGGATTTTCTTTGACAATATTTATTATGGATGCCGATGGATAAAGAAGACAACGCAGACACTATTACTTAAAAGAGGCGCATGTGAAGATCATTGCTCTGTTGCCAGTCAAGAATGAAGAATGGATATTGCGGACATCTATCCCTCAATTACAGCGTTTTGCTGATGAGATACTGGCTTTGTATACGCCATCAACCGATCGGACAGCAGGACTTTTGAAGTCTTTTGGGGTACAGATCAAGGAACAGCCCTATTATCCTATCGATTACTCATTATGGCGTCAGATGTTGTTGGATTGGGGCAGACAGCGAGGAGGAACACATTTTATCTGGCTGGATGCGGATGAGGCGTTTGGCTCCCATATGCTTGCGGAATTTCGGAATTATGTCAGGCCCCTTAAGCCCGGCCAGAAATTAGCGTTACAATGGCTGTGTTTATGGAAAGATGCCCGTAAATACCGCCGGGATGGGTCTGTCTGGTCTGGGCTGTATAAAGATTTCGTGTTTTGCGATGACGGGACATCAGGATTTGCAGGAGGGGGCACACTTCATGAAGGCCGTACCCCGGGGGGAAACACAGCGGATAATCTGATAAAACTTCCACTTGAAAAAGCAGCTGTTTTACATTTTCAATTTGTTCCCTTCGAGAGATTCCAGATGAAACAGGCCTTTCAAAGATGTCGCGAATTTTCTCTAGGCCAAAACAGTCCTGGCCAGATTAATGCGAAATATGCTATGACGATGGATGATGACAAGGCCCTATGCGCGGATATCCCGCAGGCATGGTTGGACGGCATAGCAGGGATCGATGAATTAAAAAGCACAGGGGTGGGATGGTATTACGATTCTATTAGAGAATTTTTTGATGATAAGGGGATAAAATTTTTTGAACCGTTGCAGATATGGCATATTCAACGCTTGAGGGAAGAATTTATCAAAACCGTCGGCAGAGAGCCCAAGCCGGTATTGAGGGATCCGTTTTTCAGGAGAGTTGGGAATAAGATATATAGAGAGTGGGATAAGATAAAAAATATGGGAAGAAATATATGAAGCTTAGCTATGATTTGCTTCTAAAGGGTGTAGCGAATCCCCGAAAAGCTTGCGAGCGTGTCATGGCATATGCCAGACAGTGGCGAATAAAACAGTTTGCACTTCCTGAATACAAGACATTGGTTTTGGAGGCTTATCAGGATAAGAATAGTGAGGCGCTCAAGAAAATTCGAACGAGCAGTCGGCGTCTTTTTGGTTTAGAAAAGATTTCGGATTTGAAATCAGATGGGGAATTTCGTGGTTTGATTTGGCAGGCCATGTGTGAAATTTATAAAGATGGAAATGCAACGGACTTAGGGGTAGTCAGCACGGGATTCAGAGACGTTTCTTTAAATTGTCACTCGCGCAGCGTGCTGGAGAGCTGGGTTTATTTAATGGGGTTTTACGATGAACTGTCAACGATCCAGGGGTATGCCAAGTATGTCTGTCCTGGTTCTACGGCAATTGACGTTGGTGCTAATGTGGGTGCGCATACGCTGTCGCTTTCATCAATGGTGGGGCCGTATGGTCAGGTCCATGCCTATGAGCCGCGCGCCTCGATAGTCGATAGACTGAAAGTCAACCTGAAACTCAACCAGGCTGGGAATGTAGTTGTGCGCGCAGTAGGAGTCGGCCAGAAACGCGGACAGATCCCATTTAATGAGGGAAGCAACGATTTCAATCAGGGCGTTGGTCACTTCGATCCGGATTCGAAAGTCTTGATTCCCATCACTTCCCTTGATGAGGATTTGAGTCGCCTCGAAGGACAGGTATCTTTTATTAAAATAGATGTCGAAGGATATGAGCTACAGGTCATCCGGGGGGCAAGGGAAGTTTTAGCCAAACATCGGCCAGCCATTGTTTTAGAGTATAATTCACCGCCTTGGGCGATTACGGATATCTTAGAAAGTTGCCCGTGGCCTGCGCAAATCTATCGCTTGCCTAATAATTTTTATGAACAGACATCGTTGGTTCGGGATTTCGGCAGTCTTCAGGGTTTCCACAATATCCTGATTCTTCCTACTAGCTGTGGAACTGCGATTGATATTCAGAAAGGGTAGCCTATGAATGTTAAGAATGTAGAGAAGTTTGCGTATATTGATACATTAAGAGGGCTGGCCATTCTTAACGTATTGATGGTCCATTGTGGCTTGGGCAGGCTCAATTCATCCTACGGGCCTATTCAAGCAGCTATCACAAAGGGGCAGTATGGCGTTCAACTCTTCTTTATTGCAAGCGCGTGTACTCTTTTTATGTCAATGGATAAGAGACAAGCCTGCGAAAAGCATCCGTACCTTAATTTTTTTATTAGGAGATTTTTTAGGATAGCCCCTTTATTCTATGTCGGCATAATATATTATTTATGGCAGGATAGGCTAGGGGGTAGCCCTACGTTGGCAAGTGCGCCTGGCATTAACCTGTGGGAGATTCTCTCCACAGCGACATTCACCAACAGTGTTAGTCCTTATTGGATTAATAGCTTAGTTCCCGGTGGTTGGACAATTACCGTAGAAATGACTTTTTATCTTTTTCTGCCTTTGCTCTACAACAAAATAAAAAATCTTAAAACAGCCTTATGGCTTCTCTTGGGGACATTAGTCGGGGCAGGGTTATTTCATTTTATTTTATTCAAGGTTGCATGGATTCCTGATCATGAGCTTTGGATAACGTATGTTTTTTACTCTTTCCCGTCTCAGTTGCCAATTTTTTTATTGGGGATTGTTTTGTTCTATATGATAAGAGATTTCCCCAATGATTCTCAAAAGAATAACAACGTTGTGGCAGTCCCGGGTGTGTGGCTACTTTTTTCTATGCTTCTTTGGGTTCACTTCGCCACGCAAATCATCTCCGAATATTTTTTCTTTAGTGTTGCATTTCTTTTGTTAGCCTATTCACTTGCGCTAAAACCAACAAAGCTCATTGTTAACCCGTTCACTGTTTTTATAGGAAAAATTAGTTTTAGTTTATACCTCATCCATTCTGCGGTGCTTCATTTTATGAATACATATGGTTTTGTTGATTTTCATTTCAACCCACTAACAAATTTTGTCATTAGATATACAGTGCTTCTGGGGGTATCCTCGGCGGTTGCTTTTATTACCTATAGGTATATCGAAAGGCCGGGACAGCAGGTGGGAAGGAAAATCATCGAATTCATTGAAAGGTAGTTTTATCGTCGGGTTAGGATTAATGGGGGGCAGGGTAAATGTCCATATTGAAAAAAGTTCTGAAGAAAGTCTTGATCAAGGTATCCGGGAACCGCTTTATTCAAGACGTATTAGAGAAAAATGTGCAGGCGTTACAATACTTGATGGGGATGGGATCCGGAAGTGAGGTTTTATCCAGCGGAGAACAGGTCATAGTGGATGTTCTTAAGCAAAAGTGTAAATCTCCGTATTGCATCTTTGATGTTGGCGCCAACAAGGGGCAGTTCCTTGGACTTATTCTTGACAATATCAAAGGTAATTGTTCCGTTCATTGCTTTGAGCCCGGGCGCCGGACATTTGAGATCCTTGTAGAATCCTTTAAAGAAGACAGACGGATCAGACTGAATAATATGGGTATAGGTAAAGAAAAAGGCCAATCCGTATTATATTTTGATAGAGAGAGTTCTGGCCTTGCTTCTTTAACCCAAAGAAGGCTGAATCACTTAGGTATAGATTTTAACAGATCAGAAAAAGTAGAGATCACGACTATTGATGATTATTGTTTAGAAAATGCTATCAACCATATCCACCTGTTAAAAATTGATATCGAAGGACACGAGCTTGATGCCCTTGCCGGTGCAAGAAGGATGCTTGCCGCCAAGTCGATCGACATCATTACGTTTGAATTCGGCGGATGCAATATAGATACACGGACATTCTTTCAGGATTTTTGGTATTTTTTTAGTGAGATCCATATGAAAATTTTCAGGATCACGCCTTCGGGATACTTGCACCCCATCGGATCGTATAAAGAAATTTATGAGCAATTCAGGACAACGAATTTTATTGCCATATCTAATGTTTAAGGAAAATAAGATAACCATATTGACCGAGCCGACGTACCAATCCCCGATGAGCAATATCGGTGCCTTTAAGCGGTATGTCAAAACGGTGCTGGGGCATGCGCCGCATGGTCCCCGTACTGTTTTGCGCAGTTTGATGAATGGATTTAAATGTGAGGGGGTTAATTTTAATTACAACCCTAAAAGCAGTAAAGACGTCGGGGAGGTTGTCATCGTATTAAGCCATATAGAAGCCTTGAAAGAGGCCATTGAATTAAAAAGAGCAGGGAAGATTAAGAAGTTGCTGGCAGGTCCGAATTTGATGGTCTGGTCGAATGAGTTTGAGGGCATTCTTGCTTCTGCGGAAATAGATATCTGTTTGGTGCCATGCGCATGGGTGCAGGTGGCCTACGAAGAGGATAACCCGGCACTTGTAGGGAGGGTTCGGGCATGGTATGCAGGGGTCGATGGAAGATTCTGGCAGCCCCAAAGGCTTGAAAAATCTAAGGATGTCTTGATTTATTGGAAAACAGAATCGGAAGAGTTTATTCGTTGCATTGAAAATAAACTGGGAGAGTTTGGGTACAAGCCGTTTAGAATCAGATATGGTAAGTATAACCGGGATGAGTTTAGGAAGAAATTGTCACAAGTCCAATTTTCAGTATTTGTGAGTAAAAGCGAAAGCCAGGGGATAGCGTTGGCAGAATCATGGGCTATGGATGTTCCTACTCTTGTGTGGAACCCTAAGCCGTCTGAAATTAACGGCAGGACATATTCTTCTATATCGTCTTCTCCATATTTGAATAGCAGGCTTGGGGTGGAGTGGAAGACCATGGTTGATTTAGAAAGCATATTAAAGCAGATGGACAGCATGCTTTGTCAATTTCAGCCCAGAGAATGGGTGCTGAAAAATATGACAGATAAAGCGTCGGCACAGTTATTATTAGGAATAATTGATTCATGATTATTATTAAACTTCAAGGAGGCCTCGGTAACCAGATGTTCCAGTATGCTTTGGGACGGACCTTGGGGCTGCGCACGAGGGACGAGGTCCTTTTTGATAGGTCATGGTTTGCGCAAGTCCCTGATCATGAAACGATCAGGGCATTCGCATTGGATATTTTTTCTCTTCCGATACGGTTTGCGGATAAACAGGACATACCCCTGGAACAACGCAATGCTTTACTACGGCGTTTGTCTTTCTGGAGGGTTTTATGCGGACGGCCGGCTTGGGTTGTGTTGTTTGATAATTCCCCGGCAGTCCAAAAGCGCATTCTCGAATGGCGTGCCGGAGGGAATGTTTTTTTGCAGGGTTTTTGGCAGTCGGAGAGATATTTTAAGGAGGCAGAGGATGTGATCCGGAATGATTTCGCTTTTCATGCCTTGCCTGATAAGGCCAATCAGGCGATGCTGGACAAGATGGCCGTAGACCTCGAAGGCGGCCTCGAGGCTGTTTGTGTTCACGTCCGTAGGGGGGATTACAGTTCTGATCCTAAAACAAATGCTCATCACGGGCTGTTGCCGCTGGATTATTATCAATCAGCCATGTCTGTGATAGAGAAGCGGTTCCCTCGGGTTTGCTATTATGTTTTTTCAGATGACCTGAGCTGGTGCCGTGACAATCTGCGCTTTAAAGGTGAGAGGATCTTTGTTGATGTGAACGCGGGTAAGCCCGCCTGGATGGATATGCGGCTGATGACGAGATGCCGGCATCATATTATCGCCAACAGCAGTTTTAGCTGGTGGGGGGCATGGCTTAACGCCAGTCCAGCTAAAGTCGTCGTGGCGCCTCAACAATGGCTTTCGGACACCAGACGGGTGAATAATGATGTGTGGCTAGGGGATTGGTTAAAAATTTCTTAGGATGGGTATGGATAATATCCCGTTAGTTTCTGTTATTACGAGTAATTATAATGGCGCCGGTTATCTGCCGGATTGCGTGTCTTGCGTCCTTAATCAGTCCTTTGATTCATGGGAACACATAGTTATTGATTGCGGCTCTACGGATAATTCCCGAAAAGTTTTGGCATCGCTCAAGCATCCGCGCCTGAGGGTTATCCACGAAGAATTTTGCGGGGTAGCTCGCGCGCGCAATAGGGCTATTCAACAAGCACGGGGTGAATTTTGCGCGATTTTGGATACGGATGATAGGGCGTTACCCGATCGCCTGCGTCTTCAGGTGGAGTTATTGCGCAAGGACAAGGCATTAGTTGCGGTGGGAGGGAACGCTCAGAGAATTGATTCCTCGCCTCTGACATGGAAATCAATTTTTAGAAGACACCAATGGACGACCCGGTATCCTTTGGAGCATGAGGCAATTATGCTTTTTTTACGGTCCACTCTTTCTCCGATTCTCCATTCGACCCTTACTTTTCGAAAAACAATTTTTCAAGAGATGGGGGGGTACAGGGAAGACATGGAGAAAGCTGAGGATTTTGATCTTGTCCTGCGTTTGGGGCTACATGGAAGGCTGGGGGGAGTGCGCCAACGGGTGGGCATTCTGCGTTGTGGAGATGCCGATTCACATACCATGCGTCACCAGCCGCAGGGCAGAGACGTGAACTATTATGCTGTTTTGGCTCTTTTGTTTAACACGGCGCGTGTCTATGGATTCGATTGTGATCAGAAGGATATTGAAGAATGGCTTGATAACATTGGCAAAGATGGCGTCAGTGCTTTGAAAGGACGATGGATTTGGGAAAATTTAATTAAACACCATAGAGGATTATCTTGGGGACGCTGGGACATCCCTTTGAAGTCCTTTATTTTTTTGCCTTTGGCGATGATGGTCTGTTGCCGGCGGTCATGGTGGCCCGCGGCGTTTAGTCCGGAAAATATCATCGAAGAATTTATCAGGGACAAGAGATGGATTTGAAAGATAAAAAAATTGCCGTGGTCTCTTTTAACAACCTGATTGGCGGGGTGTCATGGCATATCCGCAGTATTGTGAGTCATCTTAATGGTCACGGATTGTCTTTCAAGGTCTTGCTGTGTTCAAAGGTTGCCGACCAGATGCGGGATGCCATTGCCTCTGATGGGGCTATGGATCCCCGGAATATTATTATTATCCCCCATGCCAAAAAAATGTTATTCTTGCCCTTTATCGCAGAACTTATAGGCATCTTCCACCGGGAAAAGTTTGATATTGTCGACGCGTTTGATGACCAGACCCAGGTCCTGGCAGGCCTGGCGGCACGTTTTGCGGGGATCAAGGTTTTTTTATGTCATGATGATGGCAGGTTTGCTCCATCGACGGTATCTTGGCCTAAAAGGATGTTGTACCGAGGGGGTAATTTTTTTCTGAAAAGTTATTTTACCCGCACTATCGCGGTCTCCAACGGGATTGCTAAGGGATTGATTAAAGAAGGCCTCAGGCCGCGTTCAAGAGTGGAAGTGGTACATTTGGGCATCAGCCCCCTTCACCAGGGAGCTTCACAAGAGCTGACGTATGCTGGGTTCATGAGCAGAGCTCCTGTCATCGGGACACTGTCGCGTTTAAGTGTTGAAAAGGGGTTGGATCGGTTTATTAGGGCGGCAGCTTTGGTCCTCAAGGAGGTCCCCACCGCCCGTTTTGTGATTTGCGGACAAGGTCCGCAGGAGCACTATTTAAAGGCGCTGGCGAAAGAACTCTTGATTGATGACCGTCTGGAATTCAGACCTTTTCCTGGCAGAACGAGTATTAAAGATGTGTTGCAGACCTATGATATTTACACGCTTCCTTCCTTAAGAGAAGGTTTACCCACGACTTTACTGGAAGCCATGTCGATGGCGAGGCCAACGGTCGCGTCTGATATCGACGGGGTGCGGGAAGCCATTGAGGATGGCATAGATGGTATTTTGGTAGATACAGCGGATACACAGGCTTTTGCCCGCAAGATCATAGGGCTGTGCCATAATGTCCCTCAAGCGATCGCCATGGGGCAAAGGGGCTTGGAGAAGGTCCGGTCTTCTTTTAATGTCGAGCGCGAAATGCGGCGTTTGCGCGAGATCTATCACCATTTACGCTGAGCGTATGAAAATACTTATCGGACATAATCATTACCAACAGCCTGGAGGAGAAGATGTTGTCGCCCAATCAGAAGTCGACATGCTGCGCCAGCACGGGCATGATGTTTTATTTTTAGAATGTGATAATAAAGATTTTAATGATTTGTCAGTCGCCTCTAAGATGCAGAATTTTTTGTCCTGGGGATGGTCTAAGGAAGCTTACGAGCGCATCCTTAATCATTGTATAAACTTTAAGCCTGACGTCGCTCATTTTCACAATACGTTTTTTATGATGACGCCTTCGGTCTATTCAGCCTGTAAAAGCATGGGGGTCCCGGTTGTTCAAACACTACATAATTTTCGTTTATTGTGTGCCAACGGCCTGTTTTTTCGTCAGGGGCATGTGTGTGAAGAGTGCAGGAGTCATTCATTGCGCACAGGCATCAAATACGGATGTTATCGTCACTCCCGAGTATTGACCTGGGGCGTTGTCCGTATGCTTGAAGAACATTGGCAACAGGACACGTGGCAGCATAAGGTTGATCTTTTTATTGCGCTCAATGATTTTGCGCGCGGTAAGTTTATAGAAGCAGGACTGCCTGCCGAAAAAATCTGTGTTAAGCCCAATTCCCTTGCTTTTGACCCCGGCCCTAGGGACAACGTAGGAGATTATTTTGTTTTTGCCGGCCGTTTAACCGAAGAAAAAGGGATCAGTGTGGTTTTAGAGGCCTTTAAATATTTACCGGCCGAGAAACTAATGGTGATGGGAGACGGTCCTTTAAAGGCAAGTTCTCAAAACTATATCAAAAAATATGGATTACAGAATATCCGTTTACTGGGGCATCTGGAGAAGGCGGCTTATTATGAAATTTTTAAAAAGGCCAAGGCTGTGATTGTCCCTTCCCTTTGGTATGAGCAGTATACGCTTGTTATTATAGAAGCTTTGGCTTGCGGGATTCCGGTCATAGCCAGCCGATTAGGGAGTTTACAGGAAATAGTCGTTGACAATCAAACGGGGTTATTGTTTAATCCGGGGGATGTTCAGGATTTAATACAAAAAATTAACATGTTGACTAACAATAGTTCAGGGATACGGGCGTGGGGCAAAGCAGCCAGAAGCGTGTTTGAAGGTAAGTTTTCAGCCCAGATGAATTATGAAAAATTGATGTCTTTATATTTATCGGTTTGTTATCACCAAAAAACATAAGGAGTTTTACGTTAAGGCGCATCTTAGTATGAATTTTCTTTCATTGCCATATGCTTTTTTTTTGCTGAGTGTTTTCTTACTGTTTTATGCTTTGCCGCACAGGCATCAATGGAAATTATTGCTCACCTCAAGCATATTTTTTTACATGACCTATATCCCCCAATATATCTGTATACCGATTTTTATCGGTATTGTCAGTTATGGTGCGGGGCTCCTGATCGAGAGATCACAACGGCCTGTGTGGGGAAAGACGATTTTGATCATGAATCTGGCCACAAACATCGGGATTCTCGCGGTCTTTAAATATGTTAATTTCATGACGGGATCTTTTTTCAAGGTCATTAATTTTATACAAATCCATTCGCTGCACGCCAAAGCTGTTGATAATCCTTTAGTACTTAATTGGCTCGTTCCTCTGGGGATCTCGTATATCACTTTTCAGGCGATCGGCTATACGATCGAGATCTACCGCGGCAATCAGAGGGCTGAAAAGCATATGGGTCTTTTTTTAACCTACTTGATGTTTTTCCCCAAACTGCTTTCAGGGCCTATCGAAAGAGCGCATAATTTTTTACCTCAACTTTATGAGGAACATCCCTTTGATTATGAAAGGGTGACCAATGGCCTCAAGCTCATCGCTTGGGGGGCCTTCAAAAAGATCGTGATCGCGGACAGGCTGGCGTCTTTTGTCAGCGTCGTTTACGACAAGCCCGGCAATTATCAGGGTATCAGCTTCATTGTGGCGGCGGTCTTTTTTACTTTTCAGCTGTATTGTGATTTTTCCGGATATACGGACATCGCGATCGGTTCAGCTAACGTTCTCGGGTTTCAATTGATGAAGAACTTTAATTTTCCTTTCATCTCCAGGTCAATGGCAGAGTTCTGGAGGAGATGGCATATCTCCCTTTCCACCTGGTTCTTTGAATATGTATATAATCCTGTTGTCATCGCGACAAGAGATTGGGTCCAATGGGCCGTTGTTTACGCCATAGTAGTCACTTTTTTTATCCTTGGGCTTTGGCACGGCGCAAGCTGGAAGTTTGTGATTTTTGGATTGCTGCAGGGGATGATTTTGTCAATCGAGTTTTTGACAAAAAGGCCAAGGAAAATAATCAGCAGCAAACTACCGGGAAGGGTTAACCATGGGCTTGGCGTTGTTTTGACATTTGTTTTCTTCAGTTTTACCTTGATTTTTTTCCGGGCCCGGAACCTGTCCGATGCCTGGTATATTGTTAGTCATTTGTTTGCCGGCATTCCTGATTTTTTTATCACGGTCATCCATCGCCAAGGCCCTTTAGGGACAAACATGGAAGTTTTTCAGCCGGTTTTTCTGGGGAACAGGGCCATAGAGTTTTGTGTCACGGTGATGTTGATCATTTTTTTGATGGCCGTCGAAGCTGTCCAACGGCGGGGCGACATCAGGATAAGATTATCGCAACAGCCGGCCTGGGTCAGATGGGGATGTTATTGTGCGTTAATAGTCTTCATACTGATCTTTGGGTATTTTGATATCTCTCAACAATTCATTTATTTTAAATTTTGATCATGACAAAGCTTTTTTTAAAAATAGGCCTTCTTGTATTCCTAGTCGCAACCATTTGGCTGCTTCTTTTCCTTTTCTTCCCGAAGCCGGCCCCGGCCCAGGACTCCGTATATGAAGCCGCTATTTTGGACAAGCACCGATTGTTAAAAACGAGCAGCCCTCCGCGTCTTATTTTCATCGGAGGCTCTGGATTAGCGTTCGGCCTGGACAGTCCGCTGATCGAGAAAGAGATGGGCGTGCGCGTGGTCAACATGGGTCTGCACGGGGGGTTTGGCTTGCGCTACGTGCTATCCGAGGTCAGGCCGTTCATCGGGAAAGGGGATGTGGTTATTGTCATTACCGATTATGAGCAATTCTTCGGCTCGACCTTTGATGGCGGAGCTGAACTGGCAGTTATCGCCATGAGGTTCCCCGAGTGCCGCCAATATATAACTTCCTGGAAGCAATATGTGACGATCATAAAGAATTCTCCTTACGCCATCAGGGCTTCTTTGTATAATTTTCTTTCCCACCAATTGTTTTCGACCAGTTTTGCATATTGCCGTTTTGCGTTCAATGCTAATGGCGATTCTCTGGGACATTTGAATAAAGAGCCACCTGGAGGGGCGGCGTTTAATCCCCTGATGATAAACGGTCACTTTAATCCGGAGGCTGTTGCAGCCCTGAATGATTTGGCAGGGTATGTTCACAAGAGAGGGGCAAGGATTTTCTTGATTTATACGGCGCTGGAAGAAAAGACATACCGGGCGGATGAGAAAGAAATAAATTTGCTTGCGCGCATTTTTAAGAAAGAATTAAAGGTCCCGATCTTGGGGGGGCCTTCAGAAGATATTTTCACTGAGGATTACTTTTATGATTTACCTTCTCATTTGAACGCACGGGGGAGAGAGATAAGGACGCAAAGGGTCATTACGCGTTTAAAGAGTGTTTTATGAACTTTGATAGGACCCAACAAAGTCAAAAAGGCATGTGGATGAAAATAGGCATTGTGTTTGGTTTTGTCTTATGTTTGATGTTGACTAACCGCTGGATGGGATGGCAAGAGGGGATTGATTATATGTATGGCCAGGATGTGCCCACGTACGTGCATATGGCGCAGGCCGTACCGGGCTTTTATGTCCAACCGATACCGTTGCATTTGGCCCAGCGTTTCTTGCCGTCATATGTGGCAGGAGGGGTGGCCAAGATTTGTCATCTATCGATCCCTTCGGCGTTTCGCCTACTTACGGGATTAAGTTTACTCTTGCTCCTTTTCTTTTTCCACTCAATCCTTGAAGTTATAGGATTGGGCATTTTTTCCTATGCGCTGACAATGGCTTTTTTCATATTTAATCCCTATATTTTCCGTTTTTATATGTTGGTGCCCGGGGATTTGAATGCGGCCGTATTTATATGTGCTGTGGCGGCTATGATGTTAGGCCTGTTCAAACGTAATAGGGCATTGATACTCATAGCCAGTCTTGCGGGTATCCTTTCACGTCAAAGTTTGTTGTTATTATTGCCGGGGGTGTTGTGGTGGGTGTTAGCTGCCCCATCATGGAAGGATATCCCCCTACAACGAAGATTGATTTTTGCCGGGACGTTAATTTTTATTATATCTGCTGTTTTCCGTTGGACAGAGTCTATAGCGGGGCTAATGACGTCCGCTCCTCTTTTGGTAGCGTCGCATCTCTCAGGTTTATTTCCCTGGATTGCGCAACATGGATTTCAAGGGAAGACTATCGGAGAGCTTGTGTTGAGAAGTTTCATGCCGGATGTTTTCGCGTTGACGTTTATGGCCGGGATTTTTCTTAAACGGTCTATATCTAGGCAAAGACATGCGGTGGAGTTTTTCAGCTGCCTGTTGATGGGGCTGTTTATTTCTCTGCAACCGATTTTGGCCGGTCCCGCAGTGACAGGCTATCCTAAAGGCAGCGGGACACGGTTGGGGGCCATGGGGTTAGTGGCTATGATGACGGCGTTGGCATTGGTGATGAAGCGTTATGACATGGAGAGGATCTTTAAAGAAAACAGGGTATTTTGGATTGCGGCGATACTTATTTTAGTTGTTAATTCATTCCATCATCTTTATTCTTGGGTCCTGCCTCTTTCGATGGAAAGATTTATTTCATTGAATTTCATATCTGCTTTTGTATTGGGGGGGTATGTGTTTTCAATCCTGTAAGCCCTAGCCCCGAATTAAAAGCTTAAAAAAGAGGAGAAAAAAAGAAGCCTCCGACGTAGAATGTGTTTGCGAAGACAACATCTACATTCACCCAAAGGGTGAAAAACGGAGGCAATATGAAAAT
>Ga0182027_10001036_pt1 | contig 46963 bp, 42 predicted proteins | sample 712E1DmetaG_FD_121300 | JGI IMG/M metagenome (GOLD analysis project Ga0182027, IMG submission 121300) | Permafrost microbial communities from Stordalen Mire, Sweden - 712E1D metaG (Illumina Assembly) | ecosystem: Environmental > Terrestrial > Soil > Wetlands > Permafrost | place: Sweden...
CCACCTTGGCAACGCGCGACTGACTCGATCCCAGCCGGTGCGCCAACGCGGCCTGCGTCAACCCCCTTCGTTCGCGAAGTTCGCGGACTCCGGCGGCGAGCGCCAGCTTCAATTCGATAAAGCGATTCTCTTCCGCGCTCAGTTGCAGGAACTGGGCGCTGTCGCCAACCACCCAGCCGGCGCGTTCCAAACGTTGCTTCTTGATACGCTTCATGCGTGCTCCTTATCTGAAATCGCTCGCAGGTAGGAAGCCAGGCGTTTTTGGCAGACTTCCACGCTTTGGACCGGCGTAGCCTGGGTCTTCTTGCTGCGGACATTGGTCCCGAATGGGGCAAACTCAACCCTTGCCTATGTCCAATATGACATATTCCGCGGAGGGGCGCCTCGCAGGCCACACCGTCCGGCTCGGCGAGTTCGACGCGTGTCCAGCCCGGCGAGCCCGAACCGGTTAGCGCTTCTGTCCGGAAGGCTGTTCAGGGAGGCCGAGCAGGGCTACGTCCTCCGCAGTCGCGGCTATTCGCAACTCGTTATCGAGAGTAGCGAGCGGAAGGCAGCGGCGGCGCGCCAGTTCCAGGTATGCCGCGTCGTAGAGAGTCAGGCGGTGGCGTGCAGCCAGCTTCGCCGTGGCGCCCCATGCCTGACGGTCGGTCTCCTGATCCACCGTGATGGGAAGAAGAGCGAGATCGGCCAGCGCCGCGTCCCGAAAAGCGGAATCCGTCCTGCCTTTGCGAACACCTGTTTCGAGAACGTTGGCAACCTCCACTCGCCAGAGCGCCGGAACCCATGCCCCGGATTCGACAACTCGCGCAAAGACGACAGAGACCTCTTCCGTCGTTTCCGCGGCGTAGACCCAGGCAAGAGTGACGGAACTATCGAGCACCAGACTCAAGGCCGGCCTTCGTCGCGATCGGTCTTGAAATCCCCCCAATCGAAACGTTCCGACGACAGACGTTGCGCACGGGCGCGAATGCGCTCCGCGGCCGCCTTTGCCCTCGCGCGGTCGATGCCGCCAGCACTGGCAACCAAACGAGCCACGGGTTTGCCGTGTCTCGTGATCACGATTTCTTCACCCCGCTCCACGCGGTCCAATAGGGAGCCGAGGGTGTTCTTGGCTTCGAAGGCGCCGATTTCGTGCATGGCTTTCTCAATCTAGCTGAAGCTAGCTTAACGTAGAAGTGGCGCTTGTAACTGGCGCGGCGTCACGCAGCGGCGAAGGGATCGCGCGGGCCTCTGTGGCCGGACCGCCCTTCGCTCCGCCCCTCAAGCTCGTGCGCCAAGCCATGCCCGGCGGCGTCGCTGGGCCGTCCGCCGATAGAATTGGGGTTCGTTGATGCCCGCTCTACGGTAGAATACAAATGTAATGGCAGGCGAGCTGATCTTGATCGTCGACGATACACCGGTCAATCTCAAGCTGACTCGGCTCTTGCTGGCCGGCGAGGGCTTCAAGACCATTACCGCGGCCAGCGCCGAAGAGGCCATGGAGCTTCTGCGCACCCACCACCCCGCTCTGGTCCTGGCCGACATTCAGTTGCCTGGCATGGACGGCCTCGAGATGGCGCGCCGCATCAAGCACGGCCAGACCACCGCCGATATCGGCGTCATCGCGCTCACGGCCTACGCCAGCCCTGCCGACCAGCGCAAGGCCATGGACGCCGGTTGCGACGGCTACATCACCAAACCTATCGACACCCGTGAGATGGGGGCCCGCCTGCGCGCCTACCTCGATAGCCGCGCCGCCGCCGCCCCCGCTTCGCCGAAGCCCGATTCCCCGGCCCACGAACATGCCGAGACCACCGTGGCCCGCGCCATCCCCGCCGCCGAAATGCACGCGCTACGCCAGCGCTTTCTCATCGAAGGGCTCGAACGTCTGGGACGCTACATGGCCGAGCTGGACGGCCGCTTCCCCGCCGACGAAGCCGCCCGCGCCGTGCACCAGTGGGTCGGCACCGGCGGTCTGCTGGGCTATGCGGACATTTCCCGCCTGGCGCGGGAAGCCGAGGCCGTGCTGCGCGAGCGCCCCCTCGACAACGCCGAGCTGCGCGAGTTGCTGTCCGCGCTCGAAACGGCGTTCCGCAATCCGCCGGACTTGGCGTAGCCGCCGCGGCCAATCCCTGGAACGCTACACGCTGGCGGGCGATCCGTTGCGCGCCATGCCCATCAGCCGGTCGTCGAATTCGAATCCGGCCGTCCGCGGTTTGTGGTTGCGCACGTACCACCGGTAGGTCTCTTTCAGACCGGCGTCGAAGGGCGTCATCTTCATCTTCAGAACGCGCGGCGCCTTGCCCATGTACTCCGTGATGGGCGGCACGTCCAGGTATTCGCCGAAGTAATACGGCTCCGTCATCGCATTCCCGCCGGCGGCCTGTATGGCGTCCCTCGGCACCCGCACCAGGCTCGGTTCCACGTTCGCAATCCGCGCCAGCCTCTCCACCAGCTCGATGTGCGTCAGCGGCTTCGAATCGCCAATGTTGAACGCCTCGCCTTCCGCCCGCGGCTCCGTCATGGCATGCATCATGGCCTCTACCAGGTCGCGCACGTACACGAACTGCATCAGGCGGTGGCCGTCGCCGGGGATCACGATGGGCCGCCCGGCCCGCAGGCGGTCCCAGAAGAACTGCTCCCGGTAGTACGGATTGCCCGGTCCGTAGACGAACGGCGGCCGGAACGTCACCACCGGCAGGCGCGTCTTGGCGTGCATCCGGAAGAGCATTCGCTCCGTCGTGGCCTTGTGCCGGGTGTACGGGTCCGGGTGATAATCCGGCGCCAGCGGATCGCTTTCCTTGTGGTTCAGCCCGTCCCCGTAAGCCGCCACGCTGGACATGAAGATGTAGCGGCTCATCCAGTCGCCGAAGAGCCGCACGGTAGCCTCCACCTGCGCCGCCGTGGTGCCGTTTTCCCAATCGTATGCGTTGTCGAATACTACCTCGAAACGCCGCCCGCCCAGGGCCTCCCGCATGGAATCCGGGTCGTTGCGGTCCGCTACGATGTTCTCCACCCGCCGCCCGAAATCGTGCTTCGGCTTCCGGTGCAGTATCGCAACGTCATGCCCTTCCTTGACCAGCTCCTCCACCAGCGAGCGGCCAATGAAGAGCGTTCCCCCAATGACCAGTACTTTCATACACTCCTACTCAAGCCGGTCGCGCCGGCCCGCGGCGTCTCTAAAACAATACCTCTGCTAATCGTAATATTCCAGACCCAAGTGCGTAATCAGGTCTTCGCCTCTCATCCAACGCAGCGTGTTCTTCAGCTTCATGAGCTGGATGAAGATGTCGTGCTCGGGGTAAACCTCGGGCGCGTGCATCGGGCCCTTGAAGTAGAAGGACAGCCATTCCTGAATGCCACGCATTCCGGCGCGCTGCGCAAGATCCATGAATAGAACAAGATCCAGAACCAGTGGGGCAGCCAGGATGGAATCGCGGCATAGGAAATTGATCTTGATCTGCATCGGGTAGCCCAGCCACCCGAAGATGTCGATGTTGTCCCAGCCTTCCTTCGCGTCGCCGCGCGGCGGATAGTACTCGATCCGCACTTTGTGATAGTAGTTGCTGTATAAGTCGGGGTACAGGTTCTTCTGCAGGATGTGCTCCAGCGAGGAGGACTTCGTGACCTCCTTCGAACGGAACGATCCCGGATCGTCCAGCACCTCTCCGTCGCGGTTGCCCAGAATGTTCGTCGAGAACCACCCGTTCAGCCCCAGCATCCGCGATTTCAGGCCCGGCGCGATGAGCGTCTTCATAAACGTCTGGCCGCTCTTGTAGTCCTTGCCGCACACCGGCACGTTGCGGTCGCGCGCCAGTTCGAGCAGCGCCGGCATGTCCGTGGTCATGTGCGGCGCCCCGTTGGCGTGCGGCACTCCCATCTTCAGCGCGGCGTAGGCGTAAATCTGGCTGGGCGAAATCTCCGGGTCGTTCTTCGTCAGGCCGGCCTCGAAGTCCTTTAGCGTGGCATGCACCGCGGACGCCTGATGGTAGACCTCCGTCGACCCGCACCAGATCATGGTCAGCCGCGATGCGCCGGTCCTCTCTTTGAACTGCCGGATGTCGTCCATGACCATCTCGGCGTAGTCCATCTTGGAGCCGCCCGTCTTGATGTTGGGGCCGTGCAGGCGCGTGACGAAGCTCGGATCGAACACCGCCTTCATCGGTTTGATCGCGGACAGCCGGTCCTTCACCTGGTCGAGCAGCGAGGTATCCAGCACGCCCGCCTTGACCGCCGCCTCATACGCGTTATCTTCGAAAATGTCCCAGCCGCCCACCACCAGGTCTTCAGCCTTCGCCAGCGGTACGAAATCCTTGATCGCGGGCGTACGGCCCTCGGTCCGCTTTCCCAGCCGTACCGTGCCCAATTGCGTCAACGAGCCGATGGGTTTCCCCAAACCGCGCTTCATCGCTTCCAGGCCGGCGACGAACGTCGTGGTTACAGCGCCTATGCCAGGTATCAAAACGCCCAATTTGCCCTCGGCAGGCGCAATTTGGACGGCGTCGTGATTAGCCAAATCCATTCTCCTATTTCCCGAAATTGATATAATACCAGCTTCCATGCGCGAGCGTGCTATCTCCACGATCACTACAATAGTCGTTGACGATGAACCACTGGCTCGCGACGAGCTTTCTTTCCTCTTGCGCGATTTCCCGGAAGTCGAAGTAATTGCAACCGGTTCCAACGGTTTGGAGGCCGTCGATCTGATCTCCAAACTGGAGCCGGAAGTGGTCTTCCTGGACGTCCACATGCCCGGTCTGGACGGCATGGGCGTGGTCCGCCGTTTGCGCGAGTTGGGCGTCGATCCGCCCCGTTTCATCTTCGTCACGGCCTACGACCAGTACGCCGTCGAGGCTTTTCGGCTGGAGGCCATGGACTACCTCCTGAAGCCCGTCGACAAGGCCCGCCTGGCCGAAAGCATCGACCGGGCCAAGCGCGCCATTGAGGAAAAAAAGGCGCTCGAACCGCGGCCCGGACCCAAGCCCGGCGCCCCCCCTGCCCAGCCGCCGCGCACCAAGCTCCTCATCCGCGCCAACAACCGCAACTTCATCGTGGACGCCAACGACGTAATCTACGCCACCATCGACAACGGCCTGATCACCCTGGTCTCCACCAACCTCGAGGGCCAGTCTAACTACCGCACCATCGAGGACCTCCAAGCCAACCTCGACCACGAGGTGTTCTGGCGCGTCCACCGCTCCTACCTGGTCAACATCAACCGCATCAAGGAAGTGGTCCCCTGGTTCAAGTCGAGCTACCAGCTCCGCCTGGACGACCGCAAGCGCACCGAAATCCCCGTCAGCCGCGTGCAGACCCGCCGGCTCCGGGAGCTTTTCAAGCTGTAACGGCGCCGCGGTTGGCTCTTCAACTCTCCAACTCGTTCGACTCCAAGTCGATCTGCTGCGTCTTTTTCCCGAAACAGATGAGATGCTTGCCGTCGGACGATACTTGAAGCTTCGTGATGGACTTGTTCACTGGAATGCGTCTCACTACCGTGGATGTCAGCACATTGACCACCGTAACTTCGTGGCTCTCGAGGTCCAGTGCGAAGAGGAACCGGCCGTCGGGCCGCGCCGCCAGGGATTCGTTCCTGAATCCGAGGTTCGGCGTGAATACGAGGCTTCCGCCCGTCGCCGCCGTCAATGCCACCGCCTCCAGGATTCGAGTCGTCCGGATCCTCGCCTTCTCGCCGCCGCTCATAGTCGGGATGATGCTGTCTATCTGCAGCTTCTTCAGGTCGAGTAAAGCCACCTTGTGCTGCGAGCCGCCATTCTTGTGGTTGATCAGAATCGCTGCGTGGTCGTCGCCTAGCGTGATTGTTTCGCCGGGATAACCGTCCAGAAAGGCGGATGCGCCGCCCTCTGCGCCTTCTTCCGGCTTGCGCCGCATGCTGAATGGAATCCGCCGATCCCCCGGTTCTCCGGTTTCGGAAAGGGAGCGCATCTCCTCGCTGCCCAATATCCAGGGCTCTTGCTTCGATCCAAGCCGAAAGAGCCTTGTGGGTTGGTCGTTCAGATCGTGCTTAACAACCGTCCCTTTTTCAAGGTCCACGACGGCCAGCGAGCCGCCGGTCTTCTTGTCGCCTGCGATCACCGCAAAAAGGAGTTTCTCGTCCCTGCACAGCATCGATGCCATCACTCGTCCGCCCGTATCGATCGTCAACGCCGGATTTGGCGATTGGCCTGAAAACACCACCAGTCGCTGCCCAATTGGCTTTCTATAGAAAGCTATGGATTCGGTGACCAACACTCCTTTTTCGCTAGCGGCGATGAACTGACTCGAAAATGCCACCGTCTTATGGTTGCCCCGGAAACCAGGGAGAAAACCGCCGAGCCAATTGTAGGTTGCCGTAACCTCGTTCGAGGCTGTGTCGATGACGCGGATAGACGGCTCGAATGGCGGCGTCAGAAAGCGCTCGTCGACGAAGACGCTCCCAAAGCTCGGCAGGCCTGGACTCTTGCTGGCCGTGTAGCAGAACAAACGGCGGCCATCGCCCGATACCAGCAGATCCACCCATTGCCCCGCGCCTACCTTGATTTCCGTGCCCACCTTCTGCGTGGTCAGGTTGACGGCGCTGATAAAGTGCTCCGATCCCTTTTCATCGTGGACCACATAGAGCGTGTTGGCGGATTTAGAATAGATGAACTTCCCAGGGTTCTTCTTAATCGGAATCGACGACAATACCTGGCCCTCGGCGTCTGTCACCTGCACGGATGGCGACTTGCCGCCGAACACCTGAGCGGTAGCGCCATCGGCGACTGCGGTTCCGTTCACCTGTGAAGACGCCGGCAGGCCCGACCAGAGCGCGGCCACAATCGATAAAACAAGCGGATTGCGCAATTGCATGATTCGACGTTCCTCCCTTGGACGGCATCCCCTAGAGCCGCGCTCAAACTGCGCGGCGAGATCCGATCGACGGCCCAGGACCTCCCGCTTGGGCATCCTGCCGAGTAGCCATTATACCTATATACGGTCAAACCGGCTCTGTTAATCTGTTAATCTGTTAATCCCCCAGTTGCCCTTCTTTCATCCCGTGGCGGACGTAATAGTACTAGTATCTTTAAGGTAAAATTGGCGGCTTCGTTTATGGTAAATTGGGCCTTAAACTCCGCAACAAACAATTTGGCCAGGGTCCAATCTGGAAGTCCCAGCCAAGAACGTCAAAGGAACAATCCGCAGATGCTTTTCACTCGAGGATGCTTAGGCCGGGCGGCCTTCGCCATGGTTTGCGCCGTGCTGGCGTGTCAGTGCCCTTCAGCTAGGGCTGAGGAAGCGGTCGAGGTCCCCAACCCATCCCTGCAAGTTCCGGCGCGCGCCCAAGGCTTATCGTCGGAGCAGGTCCCGCGGCCGGACGCGCGGCAAGAGTCCGAAGTCGATTCGACCCTATCGGATCGCCGGGGGACCGGGGCGGAATTCGCGCGACTCTCGGCGTCGCAACTCATTCCATCGGCCGCCAATATCTGGCGCGCCGCACTTCCGGTTTCTTTCGCCGCCGGCCAGCCCGAGCCGAGCCCCAGCAAGCCCTCCGCCGCCCCCGTCCCAGGACCGGGGCCAAAGCAGCCTGGTTGGGCCAAGCGCCACTCGACGCTGCTGGCCGGCCTGGCCCTTACGGGGGCTGGGACCGCCATGCTCGCTACCGGTGGCCCTGGGCAGAGTAACGGAAGCTGCTCCTATTTATCGGGCGTGGGCACATATTGTCAACCGCCGGGCCCAATCTGGCTGGGTAAGCAACGCTTCGCCGGTCTCATGATCGACCTGATTGGGGTCCCCGTGACCATTATTGGACTCATCAAGCACTGACTCGACTAGAGGAGCGATAAACCATGCGATTAAGCGCGTTTACCTTACCGAAAGCGCTGCACCTCGCGATGATCTCATTGATCGTCGGGGGTCTCTCGGCCCAAGACTTTCAAGCGGTATCGTCTGTCGACGGCAGCCAGAACGCCGGCGGTCCCGGCCATTCAAAGGACAAGGGGCCGATTGCCGTTCTAGGGCCTGTGGCTGCGGGCCAAGCGGCCAGCTTCGCTAACTACTCGCTGCTGGGCCGCCTCCCGTTAGCGTTTTCCCCCGATCCGCCGCAGAGCGGCGCTACACCCTCCAAGCCTCCGACGTCTCCGAGCCAAGCCAAGGCGGCCAATCGGCCCAACTGGTTCCGGCGGCACGCCGTGCTGCTCACGGGCCTTGCGGCGACTGGAGGCGGCGCGGCTTTGGTGGCAGGCGGTGGGCCCGGAACAGTCAATGGATGTCTCGCTGTCCCCCCCTTTGGGCAAGTCCAGTGCACTTCGGCCACTACCTGGGGCGCGAGCGGGCGCCACATTGGGGGGATACTGCTCCTGTCCCTCGGAGTGACTCTTGACCTTGTGGGCCTTATCACGCACCACTAAAAGGGACAGACGCATTTCTCACACAGCCGTCGCCACGGGCTCAGAAAAATGCGTCTGTCCCCATTCTTTAAAGAATCCCGCTGAACCCGTTTGCACCGCCGCTCATCCTCCGTTCACCACCCACCTTCCTCTGATAACAAAGCAGTTACCCAAAGCTCTTGCCCTCCCATGGTGTAGCCTTGAGTTGGGATAACATGCCTTTACCGATACGCACGGATTCTCCAAGCGCCCATTGCGCAGCCCGGAAATTCCAGACGAACCCATCTTCACCCGCGCCGCTGCCGCCCATTGCCGCAATGACACAAATGCAGGAACGAACCCAAATCCCAATTTCGGACACTTTGCCGGCGCGGCATCCGGGGCGGAACGAAGAAGCCTGGCCCGCAGGGCCGCCCCACTGCCGCCTACGCGCCCAACCACCCGCGCGTCGCGAAATCGGCCATCGTCAGCGAGAGCAGAATGGCCAGCCACAGCAGGCCGCCGAGCACCACCAGTTTCGTCAGCTTCGTGCTGTGGCGGACGTGCATGAAGAAGAGCGCCACCAGCGCCATCTTGCAGGCGGCGATGGTCAGCGCGATCACAACGCTGAACGCTCCCAGGTCGATGTAGGCGACGCCCGTGGTCAGCCCGGTCATCAGCAGCAGCGCGATCCAGACGGCGGCGTAGGTCTTGACGGAATCGACGTGTGGCGTAGTCATGGCCTGGGTCCGTGACGGTCGATCAGGTAGAGCAGCGGGAACAGGTAGATCCAGATGATATCGACGAAGTGCCAGTACAGCCCAACCATGTCGATGGGCGTGTAATAGGCCGCGCTGAATCTGCCGCGATACGTCTGGTAGAGGAGCAGCGCCAGCAGCCCGGCGCCCACCACCATGTGCAGCGCGTGCAGGCCGGTCATCGCAAAGTACAGCGAAAAAAACAATTGGGCATGGTCCTGTAGGCCGGCGCCTTCCATGTGGAACGCCGGTCCGGGAATGTGATGCTCCACGTACTTCTCATTCCACTCGTAACCCTTGACGCCCAGGAAGACCATGCCCAAAATCAGGGTCAGAATCAGGAACGCCATGATCTGTTTGCGGCGGCCCAATTGACCGGCGCGCACGGCCAGCGCCATGGTGAAGCTGCTGCACAGCAGCACGGCCGTGTTGATGGCGCCGAGGGTGGCGTTGAGCGTGCGGCTGGCGGCGCCGAAAACGCCCGGATAGATCGATCGGTAGACGGTGTACGCCGCGAACATGCCGCCGAAGAACATCACCTCGGTGATGAGGAAGATCCACATCCCCAGCGACGACGCGTCCTTCTGCTGCTCGGCCGTGTTGAATTGCTCGCGCAGGGCGAGCGTCTCCACGCGTGGTTCGCTAACCACCTTGAACCCCCTCGCCGACCGTCGTGCTGTAGTCGTAAGCGCCGTGCGTGACCACCGGGATCTCGTCGAAATTGTGAACCGGCGGCGGCGAATCGGTCTGCCATTCGAGGCCCGTGGCCTTCCATGGGTTGCGTCCGGCGATGGCCCCGTACTTGAGCGACCAGATGAAATAGACCAGCGGCATCAGATAGCCCACGGCCAGTACCGAAGCGCCCGCGGTGGAGAGCACATGCAGCACTTGGAACTCGTCGGGATAGACGTGGTAGCGTCGCGGCATGCCCAGGTAGCCCAGAATGAACTGCGGAAAAAAGGTCAGGTTGAACCCCAGGAAAATCACTCCGGCCGAAAGCTTGGCCCACCCTTCCGGGTACATCCGCCCGGTGATTTTCGGCCACCAGTAATGCAGGCCGCCAAGGTAACCCATGATGGCGCCGCCCACCATGATGTAGTGGAAGTGAGCCACCACGAAGTAAGTGTCGGTAACATGCACGTCGATGCCGAGACACGCCACGAACAGGCCGGTCAGTCCGCCGATGGTAAACAGTCCGATGAACCCGAAGGCGTAAAGCATGGGCGTGGCGTAGGAGATGGACCCCTTATACAAGGTGGCCGTCCAGTTGAACACCTTGATGGCCGACGGAATAGCGACGAAGTAACTCAGGAACGAGAACACCATGCCGGCGAAGAGCGACTGCCCGCTGACGAACAGGTGGTGGCCCCAAACCAGGAAGCCAAGCACCGCGATGGCGACGCTAGCGAAGGCCACGAAGCCGTAACCGAAGATCGCCTTGCGGGAAAACGTCGAGACCAGCTCGCTGACCACGCCCATGGCGGGCAGAATCATGATGTACACGGCGGGGTGCGAGTAGAACCAGAAGAGGTGCTGGAAGAGCACCGGATCGCCGCCCAGCGCGGGGTCGAAAATGCCGATATGAAACATGCGCTCGCAGAACACCAGCACGATAGTCACGGCCAGCACCGGCGTACCCAGCACCTGGATGAGCGCGGTGGCGTAGTGCGCCCACACGAACAGCGGCAGGCGGAACCAGGTCATGCCGGGCGCGCGCATGCGGTGCACGGTCACGATGAAGTTCAGCCCGGTCAGAATGGAGGAGAAGCCCGCCACGAAGATTCCCAAAGCCGTGGCGATAACCCACGTGTTCGAGTACGACGTGCTGTAGGGCGTGTAGAAGGTCCAGCCCGTGTCCACGCCGCCGGCCACCATGGCAAAAATGGCGAACAGTCCGCCGATCACCAGCAGGTACCAACTGAGTAAGTTGATTCGCGGAAACGCCAGGTCCCGCGCGCCGATCATCAGCGGCAAAAAGAAGTTACCGAGCGTGGCGGGAATGGACGGAATCAGGAAGAAGAACACCATCACCACGCCGTGCATGGTGAACAGCTTGTTATAGGTCTCCGAAGAGACCAGGTTGCCGTGCGGAGTGAGTAGCTCAAGCCGGATCAGCGTGGCGAACACGCCGCCGACAAAAAAGAAGAACGTGATGGTGAACAGATACAGCAGACCGATGCGCTTGTGGTCCTTGGTGAGGAGCCAGGACTTGACGCCGTGGCTGGCGTTCAAGTACGTTTCTTTTTCTTCAACCGCCGCCGTAATCATGGTTTTCTACCGGCTCGCCGGAACCGTTAATCCTTCCGCCTGGCCGGCCCCCGGAGTCGGCCCCAGCGACTTGATGTACTCGACCAGCTCCAACACGCCCTCCTCCGTGACCAAGCCCTGGAAGGTGGGCATGGAGGGCTCGTAGCCGGCCACGATCTTGGCCTCCGGCCGCAGAATGGATTCGCGGATGTAACCCTCGTCGGCAGTCGCCTTGGAGCCGTCCGCCAGCTTGACGTCCTTGCCGAAGAGTCCTCCCAGCGCGGGGCAGCGGCCCGACCCGTCCGCCTTGTGGCAATTGCCGCAGGCCAGGCTCTCGAACAGTTTCTGGCCGTTCTCGGCGAGCGAGGCGCCGAGAGTTCCGCCGCTCAGCCACGTCTGATAATCCTGCGGCTCCATGGCGTAGATCCAGCCGCCCATTCCCGAGTGGTTGACGCCGCAATACTCGGCGCAGAAGAGGTGGTACTTGCCCGGCTTGGTGGCCGTGAACCAGGTGGTGGTGTAGCGCCCCGGGACCACGTCCTGCTTGGTGCGAAAGGCCGGCACGAAGAAGCTGTGAATCACGTCCTCGGAAGTCATCGTGAGCTTGACGGGGCGGCCCACCGGGATGTGCAGTTCGTTGATCTCGCGCTGCCCCTCCACGTGTTGCAGCTTCCACATAAACTGCTTGGCCACCACGTAGATAGGAAGCGCGTTATCGGGCGGACGGCGCTCGCGGAAGAAGATGCTCGCGCCCCAGGTGAACATGACCATGGTGAGGCCGAAGGGGATGACCGTCCACACGATTTCGAGCGGTATGCTGCCATGGATGACGGCCGGCAATTCGTTGTCCGAGCGGCGCCGGTAGCGGATGGCGAAATAGAAAATGGCGCTGAAGATCACAATGGTGAAGAACGCCGCCACCGCGATCAAAAAGAACAGCAGTTGGTCCACTTCGGCCGCAATGGAGGACGCTTCGACCGGGAACAGTTGGAAGGACATGGCGGGCTAGCGGGCCCTCCCGAGTTGACGCTTGTCCTTCCGCCAGTCGTGACGGAATGCGATGAGCAGAAACGCGCCGCACACCAGCGCAAAGCCGGCGCCGGCGGCGCGCACCATGTTGATGGCCACGGCGCCGTACTTACCCGTCGTGGGATCGTAGTGATAGCAGAACAGCAGAGCCTCGTCCACGGGGGTGCCGATCTGTTCGCGGGAGGCCTCCACCAAGCCCAGGCGAATGTCGCGCGGCGAGTAATCCACGCCGTAGAAGTACTTAGACAGACGGCCCTCCGGAGTGATAACCATGATGCCGCTGGCGTGAGCGTACTGATCGGTGGAAGGATCGTACCTATAGTGGAAGCCGACGGCGTCCATGAGCAGCTTGATGTTATCCTGGTCGCCGGTCAGGAAGTGCCAGCCGTTGGCTGTCCCGGGGCGGCCGTAGCGGGCAAAATAGGTCTGCCGTTTGGAGGCCGCGATCTCGACGGTGTCCTTGGGGTCGAAGCTGAAGGCCACCACTTCGAAGTCCTTGCCGGGGACCAGGGAGACAGCCTTGAGGGCGCTGGCCATCTCATTCAGCACCTGGCTGCATAGCATCGGGCAGCGGTAGTACACGGGCGCCAGCAGCACCGGCTTCCCGGTTTGGAAGAAGGTGGAGAGCGGGACGGTGCGGCCCAGGTCGTCGCGGAAAGTAATGTCCAAAGGGATCTGCGCGTTGAGTCTCTGGTCGATGCCGACGCCTTGCAGCGCGCCGGGAAGGGCGGGCCGCAAGTTGGAATCCTGCATGGTGAAGGAGGGCTGCACCGGGGCGGGCTGGCCCGGTTGAGCGAGCGCGGCGGAGGCCGCGATCGCTGCGAGCGTAACTAATCTGTACCGGCTCATTTCCCCTGTGTCTCCACGGCCAATGGGCCGCCGGGCGGCGTCATCTTCGGGCCCAGGCCGCTCTCGGTGGGCACGCTGACGGTATTGGGCGCAAGCTCCTGCCGGTAGGGCAAGCGACGTTGCGCCAGCAGTTCCATGGCGCGGCCGATGGGAATCCGCACAATCCCTTTTCCCCGGTCGGCCCAACCATAGGTCCCGAGTATTTGATCCTCCTCGGCGCGCATTCGCTTCAAATCCCGCACGGGATGTTCCTGCAATTTCGGTTGGGCGGGCAGACCGCGCATCTCCGCGGCAGGCTCCTCGGCGGGGACCTGGCGGATGGCCTCCTGGCCCTGGAAGTAGCGAAACAGCCCGATCAGAAGGATGACGGCGACGATGCACAGCACGGCCAGGCAGACGCCGAAGAGGCCCACGGCCAAGGCGTTGACGTCCTTTTCCTCATGGGTGGGCCCGTCGGGCCGGCCGCTATTCCCGGCCATGTTCCAGTGCCTCCTGTAGTTCGGGATCGTTGAGCGGCATGAGCGGGCGCTTTTCCAGTTGCGTCAGAAAGTAGGCCAGCCAGAGGCCGGTGACGCCGGTGGGGGCGGCCAGGTCCATCCAACTGGGGCTGAAGGGTCCCTTGGTGAAATCCGGGGCCACCAGCCAGTAGAGGTCGACAAGACGCATGAGCAGAACGAAGACGGCGATGCCGGCGAGCAGCTTGAAATTGCGCTTCAGATCGCGCGAGAGCAGCAGCGCGAATGGCAGGGCGAAATGCCCGAATACCAGCGCCAGGCCGACATACTGCCATCCGCCTCGCAGACGTTCGATGTACCAGGGAATTTCCTTGGGCAGGTTGCCGGCCCAGACGATCAGGAATTGCGAGAACGAGAAATAGGCCCATACCATGACCAGGGCGAGCAGAAACTTGCCGAGGTCGTGGAGGTGGCGCGGAGTGAGGACTTGCGACATGGGCCCGCGGAAGGAGAGCAGCACCATGACAGTGATGAGGAACGCCATCGCGGTGAGTAACTGGCCGACCATGAAGAGCAGGCCGAACATGGTCGAGAACCAGTGCGGGTCGATGGAGAGCACCCAATCGATGGCCATGAAGCTGACGCTGAAGGCCCAGAAAATGAGGCCCGGACCGGCCATGGCGGCCATCTTCCGATGGGCCGGGCCGCGGCTGTCGATGTCCTCCGCGGCGGACCAGCGGTTGAAGAACCAGGCCAGGAAGAGCCAGCCGGCCAGGTAGAGCGCCGCGCGGCCGAGGAAGAACGGCGTGTTGAGGTAGACGTGCTTGTGCTGGAGTAACTCGTCGGCGGCCACGATCTTGGCGTGCGACCACTGATACAAGTTGGGGATGCCGATCAGAATCGGGGCGAACATCAAGGCCACCAGCGGAAGGGTGCGGGCGGCGGCTTCACAAGGGCGCCGGACGACTACGCCCCATGCTCCGCCGGTCAGGTATTGGAGCATCAGCCAGGTGAGAGATCCGACGCTCAGTCCGGCGACGAACAGATAGGACCAGAGGTAAGAGCGGTAAAACTGGGTGGGCGAATGGAAGAACCCGGCGGCGCACAGGACGGCGCCGAGGACGCCGACGATGGCGGCGCGGGTGCGCCACGCGCGCAGGTCGGCGCGGAGTTCGGCGGAGACGCTGAAATCGAGCGCGGCAGTGGTCATCGGGCGCCTCCCGCCTGGCCCGAGAGTGGGTCGCGCGCGCCCGCGGGTACGTCCGCGAGGGTGGCGTTCTGGCTTAACTGGAGCGCGCGCACGTAGGCCACGATGGCCCAGCGGTCGCGCGGCTCGATCTGCGCGGCGTAATCTTGCATGGCTCCGAAGCCGGTGGTGATCACATCGAAGATATATCCGTTGGGCGCATTCCGCAGGCGGTCCTGATGATAAGTGGGCGGATGGCGGAAGCCGCGGCGCGGAATCATGCCATCGCCATTGCCCAGGCGGCCGTGGCAGGGAGCGCAATAGATATTGAAGCGCTGCTGGCCGCGTTCGATTACTTCCCGAGTGACAGGGAAGGGGAACTCGTTAATGGGCTTGCCATCGGGGCCCTTGCCGGTGTAGAAGGCGGCGTCGTCCTTCAGATGGCCGCGCGCCACCGTGCCCTCCAGCAAGGGCCGCTCGGAGCGGCCGTCCGAGAAGAACTCGCTCGGCCGCAGCGGAATGAATTTGGGCTGGTCGTGCATGTCCTGACGGCAGGCCGCGGTTGCCGCGAGCGCCAGCACGACCGTTCCGAGTTTCCAATCAGTGCGCAACTTCAGACACCTCGTGAGGCTCCAGGCCGCGCAGAAAGTCGCCGGTGAGGGCGCGGTCGAACAGCGGGTCGTCCGCTTCGATGCACAGGAAGAACCGGTTGCGCGAAGCCAGCGCGAACCGCGGCGCGTTGAAGACCGGATGGTAAGGCATGGGCAAGCCGCATAGTCCCAGAAGACCGAGCACGGCGGAAAGGGCCGCGAAGAGAATGGTCATCTCAAAGGTGATGACGATGTAAGATGGCCAGCTATGCAGCGGACGGCCGCCGATGTTAATGGGAAAGCTCACGACCGTGACGTAATATTGCAGCAGGTACCCGGCGATGCCGCCCACGATGCCGCCGGCGAGCACTAGAAGCGGCAGCTTATTCTTGTGCAGGCGCAGCGCGTCGGTGAGACCTTCGATAGGGAAGGGCGAAAACGCGTCGAGCTTGCGATACCCCTTCTCGCGCGCGGCTCGGGCGGCCTTCACGAGTGCGGTGGGGTTGTCGAATTCGGCCATCAGGCCGTAGACTTCGTGGGTCACCCGCGCTCCTCCTTGACTTTGGCCTGCGGCAGCAGGGTGCGGACTTCAAAGATCGAGATCATGGGCAACAAACGGATGAACAGGAAGAACAGAAACAGGAACAACCCGATGGTGCCGGCGAAGGTGGCCACATCCCAGCGGGTGGCGTGAAAGTATCCCCAGGACGAAGGCACGAAATCCTGCGCCAGGCTGGAAACGATAATCATGAAGCGCTCGAGCCACATGCCGACCAGGACGACGATGGAGGAGACAAACAGCAACGCCGGGCTGGTGCGAAAGCGCTTAAACCACAAAAACTGCGGAGCGACGATGTTACACGCGATGAGGACCCAATAACTGTAACGGTACGGGCCGGTGAGGCGATGCCAAAAGGCGGCTTGCTCGTAGACCTCGCCGCCGTACCAGGCAGCGAAGTTCTCCATGATGTAGGAGTAAGCCACGATCAAGCCGGTGGCCAGCATCACCTTGGCGGAGTTCTCCAGGTGCTTGGCGGTGATGAGTCCCTCAAGGCCGTAGACCTTGCGCAACGGGATGGCCAGGGCCAGCACCATGGCAAAGCCGGAGTAGATGGCGCCGGCCACGAAGTAAGGCGGGAAGAAAGTGCTGTGCCAGCCGGGAACGATGGCGATGGTGAAGTCGAAGCTTACGACGGTATGGACGGAGAGCACCAAGGGCGTGGCCAAGCCGGCCAGAAGCAGCGTGGCGGTTTCGTAGACGCTCCAGTGCCGCGCCGAGCCGCGCCAGCCGAGCGACATAATGCCGTAGACGATGCGCCCGATGCGGTTCCTGGTACGGTCGCGCAAGGTGCCCAGGTCGGGCATCAGGCCGACGTACCAGAACAGCATGGAGACAGTGGCGTAAGTGGAGACAGCGAACACATCCCAGACCAGAGGGCTGCGGAATTGCGGCTGTATTCCCATGCTGTTGGGGTAGGGGAACAGCCAATACATCAGCCAGGGGCGGCCCAGGTGGAGCACCGGGAACATGCCGGCGCAGGCCACGGCGAACAGAGTCATGGCTTCGGCGAAGCGGTTAATGGAGTTGCGCCAGCGCTGGTTGAGCAGGAGGAGGATGGCGGAGATGAGCGTGCCGGCGTGGCCGATGCCGATCCACCAGACGAAGTTGGTGATGGCGAAGCCCCACATGACCGGCGCGCGGATGCCCCATATGCCGACGCCCTTGACGAACAGGAGCGCGGTAGATAACAGGAGCAGCAGGAGCAATCCGAAGCCGGCGCCGAAGCAGAGCATCCAGAAGATGGGAGTGCGCTTGGTGAGAACGACGGCGGAGATCTGGTCGGTGACGCTGCCGAAGGTATAGCCGGGGGCGATATCGTCCCGGGTGCGCTCGACGAGTTGGGGGGTCTCCGGCATGGGACTAAGTCAGGGCTCCGAGGCGTATCATTCGCCGATCTCCGGGTTGGGGTTGCGCAGCTCGGCCAGATAGGTGGTGCGCGGGCGCGTGTTCAGGTCGGCCAGCATCCCGTAGTTGAGCTTCTCGGCCTTCATTTTCGACACGCGGCTATTCGGGTCGTTCACGTCGCCGAAGACAATGGCTTCGGTGGGACAGGTGGCCTGGCAGGCGGTCTGGATTTCGCCGTCGCGGAGCTTGCGTCCCTCTTTCTCGGCGTCGATCTTGGCGGCGTTGATGCGCTGCACGCAGTAGGTGCATTTCTCCATGACGCCGCGGCTGCGCACGGTCACGTCGGGATTGTGGAGCAGCTTGAGGCTGGGCGTTTCGTAATCGGAGAACAGGAAGAAATTGAAGCGGCGCACCTTGTAGGGGCAGTTGTTGGAGCAGTAGCGCGTGCCCACGCAGCGGTTATAGACCATGTCGTTGAGGCCTTCGCTCGAGTGACTGGTGGCTTGCACGGGACAGACCAGCTCACAAGGGGCGTTCTCGCACTGCATGCAAGTGACGGGCTGATTGTCGATCTCGGGATCGCTAAGTTCGCCCTTGTAGTAACTATCGACGCGCAGCCAGTGCATGGCGCGGCCGCGGCGGACTTGATCTTTGCCGACGACAGCGATGTTGTTCTCGGCCTGGCACGCCACCACGCAGGCGCTGCACCCGGTGCAGGAAGTGAGATCGATGGCCATGCCCCAGGCATGACCCGGGTACTTCCAATCGGGGTAGAGAGTCAGGCCGCGGGGCGGGTCCTCCGAGCCGGCGTGGACGGACTCGGGGTTCTTCTTGTAGTCCTCGATATCGGCGGCGCGGAAGATGTGGCGGCGGGCGTCGAGCATGTGCTCGTTCTGGGTGGTGGCGAACACGTAACTGCCGGCGACCTTCCTGGCCTCCAGGCCGGAGTCATGCCACAGCGCCTTGGCGGTGCGCAGGCCGTAGGGATTGAAGCCGATGCCGGTGCCGGCGCGGCCGGCGCGGGTGCGCCCGTAGCCGAGGTGCAGGGTAACGGCGCCATCGACGTGGCCGGGTTGAATCCACGCCGGCGCGCGCAAGGACCGTCCCTGGTAAGTCAGTTGGAGCATGTCTCCCGTATCGACGCCCAGGAAGTGGGCGGTTCCGGGACTGACGATGGCGGCGTTGTCCCAAGTGAGCTTGGTGATAGGCCGCGGCAGTTCCTGCAACCAGCCGTTATTGGCGAAGCGACCGTCGTAGATGGCCGGGTCGGGACGGAAGAGCACCTCGAACTTTCCGCCGAGCTTGGGCGAACGGGCGTGGCCGGAAATGTTCTCGGCATGCAGGGCCGGCGCCTTAATGGGGAAGGCGGAATTCGGGACGACGCCATCGTGCACGGCGCGCCGCCACCACTGCTCGAAATCGGCGCCGGAATGCTGGCCGGCCCAATAGGCTTTGACGGTCTCGCGGCCGTTCCTTTCAGATTGCCCGGTGAACATCTGCAACACTTCGCAGGCCGACTTGCCGCCATACAAAGGCTGGATGAGAGGCTGCTGAACGGTGGCCGTGCCATCGAACGCGCGGGCATCGCCCCAAGCCTCGAGGAAATGCGTTTCGGGCAGACGCCACTGGCAAGCGCGCGAGGTTTCGTCGTCGTAGAGATTAAGGTGGGCGCGCACGCGGGCCTTCAGAAGGCGGTCGCGCAGACCCAACTCGACGGGTGCGTTGAAGACCGGATTGCCGCCCAGAATCAGGAGCAGATCGACCGCGCCGGCGTCGAGATCCTTGACCAGGTCTTCAAGGGAGGCCACCTGATCGACGGGTTCGGCCTCGATGGGGTCGGTGTAGAAAACGGTCTTGCCGACGTTGCCGAGGCTGACGTTCATGGCGTGCGCCAGGGCGTGAACCGCGGGCGGCTGATGCTCGCCGGCAATCACCAGGCCGGCGCTCTTATGGCGCAACAGGTCCTTGCCAATCGCGTCGACCCATTTGTAAACGTCGTGGTTTTCGCCTTCTTTGGGACCGCGCCCGGTACCCACGGAGGTAGTCAACGCGCCGGCGAAGACCTCGATGTCGGCGGCGCGCAGAGGGAGGCGGTGATCGGCTTTCGACCCCGTCGGCGTGGGCATCGGCTCGACGACGTAAAGCCGGTTCATGGCGGTCTGGGCGCCCCGCACGCGGCGGCGCGCGGCGAACTGGCGAGCGTAGCGCAAGCTGCCCGGACCGGAGGCCATGAAATCGGAATCGAGGGAAACCACCACGTCGGCGGCGGAGAGGTCGTAGTAGGTATTGACCGGCTGGCCGAAAGCCATGGCGGCTCCGGCGCGCGCGCTGTGCGGACCGGCGGGCTCCCACTGATGCCACTTCATGGACGGGAAGATCTGGCGAATGCGCCGGAGCTGATCGGCCAAAGTGGGCGACGTGACGGTCTCGGTGAGAATGCGAATGCCGGCGCCATTACTGGTCTTCTGCTCCGCCAGGATTTCGCGCAAGGCGCCGTAGAACATGCCCCACGAGCGAATTTCGCCGGAATAGGAGACGGTGGCCATGCGGTCCGGATCGTAGAGTTGCAGGACCGAGGCCTGGGAGAAGCTGTCGCAAGCGCCCAGGGTGGCGGGGTGTTCGGGGTTGCCTTCGATCTTAGTGGGGCGGCCTTCGTGGCTCTCGGCCAGGACGCCGCTGGCGACGCCGTTCAGAGTAGTGGCGGTGGCGTAGAAGAGCGGCCGGCCGGGGATGAGATCTTCCGGCTGGCGCACGTAGGGCATGATGTACTCGGTGGGCTGGCGGGTGCAGGCGGACAGGCCGGCGAGGGCCAGCGACGCCCCCATGAGCTTGAGGAAATTGCGGCGGCCCTTGGCAGGGTCTTCGTCCTCGCTCCATCCCACGGCTTGGCGCGGGAACTCGCGCTCCATCAAGTCCTGGAATTCGGGTGTGGCGGCAAGCTGGTCGAGGCTGCGCCAATAGTCGCGGCCGTGCGCGCCCTGGAGGCGGGCGCGGACCGCGGCGAGATCGAGCTTCTGGCGTGGATCTATCATCGGTGGCACGTATTGCAACTGGTGAGCGTGCGCGCGTCCTGAATGGCGTACTGCTTGACCAGGCGGCGGCCGATTTCCTGCTGGTCGCCGTCGGGATGGTAGCCCATGGTGGTGACGAACTCGCGCGGCCGGACGAACTTTTCGGGTTGGCGGTGGCAATCGAGGCACCACGACATTTGCAGCGTGTTCTGTTGCAAGGTGAGCGGCATGAGGTCGACTCGGCCGTGGCAGCTCTCACACCCGATGCCCTTATCGATATGAATGCCGTGATTGAAATAGACGAAATCCGGAAGATCGTGCACCCTGACCCAGCGGATGGAGTTCCCAGTGCGGAAACTGGCGCGCACCGGCTCCAGGGTAGAGCTGGCGAGCCAGATCTGCGAATGGCAATTCATGCAGGTCTTGGTGGGCGGAACGTTGGCGAAGCTGGAGGTCTCGACGCTGGTGTGGCAGTAGCGGCAGTCGAGACCAAGGCCGCCGACGTGGTGCTCGTGGCTGAAGGGGATGGGCTGCTGGCGGACCTGGGTGACGCGCGTGACCCAGGCGGAGCTATCGAGCTGCATGAAGATCCAGCCGGCGAAGGCCAGCACGAAGACCGCGCCGAAGAGCGTAAAGCGCGCGATGGCGTTGGCGCCGTGATGAAAGAGTTGGGACATGGTCTAGGATGGTCCCATTTCGGGAGTGTGCGCTTGTGCGTCAGGCATGGGGAGAACAGGACCCGCTCCAAGCATCGTTCGGCGAGTACCCCTATCAGTTTCCCGCGATTCGGCCTCATCTAACGGATGCGGGACGGGGCAATTTGTTTCAAGGAAACGAATAAGTGATGAAAACTACGGAGATGGTGGATGTAGTTGAGGGGCAAGGGGGGAGCGGAGGGGGGATTCACCGGAGGGAAGGCCCTGGTTGACTGGGAGGCGGCTAGCGTAGGAGTCTTGACCACCCGCGGGTATCGAGTCGAGGGACGCAAGCTATGCCGAACGCTCGGGCCAAGAGCGAAGGTATGATGGATCTAGTGTCCATGCTCGACGCTGGCTTGCGCGGCGACGAATGGCCGGCGGCTTCTTGAAGAGCCGTTCCGGTGGGGGCTAGCGTCCCCAGACGGTTCAAGCCGGGCAAAAATGCGTCTGTCCCCATTTCCCCGCGCTACGATGAACCTATGCGCCTTCTTGCCTGGCCGCTCCTGATTCTGCCGCTATGCGCGCAGACGCCGCAGCAACAACTGGCTCGCGATATTTTCAAGCAACTGATCGAGATCGATACCACGGATTCGGCGGGCGACAACACGCGCGCGGCGGAGGCCATGGCGGCGCGGTTCCGCGCAGCGGGATTCGCGGAGAAGGACGTGCAGGTTCTCGGTCCGGCGCCGCGCAAGGGCAACCTGGTGGTGCGGCTGCGCGGTACGGGGCATGGGCGCCCGGTTCTTTTCCTGGGCCATTTGGACGTGGTGGAAGCCAAGCGCTCGGACTGGACGTTCAATCCGTTCGTGTTCCGCGAGCAGGACGGCTACTTTTACGGGCGGGGCACGTCGGACATGAAGGGCGACGACGCGGTTCTGGCCGCCACTTTCCTGCGCCTAAAGCGGGAGGGCTTTCAGCCGGCGAGGGACATGATTCTGGCGCTGACCACGGGCGAGGAAAGCGGGGCGTCGAACGGCGTCGACTGGCTGGTGAGGAATCACCGCGACCTGATCGACGCCGAGTTGTGCGTGAATTCCGACGGCGGCGGCGGCGACATCAAGAACGGGCGGTGGATTTTTATGAGCATGCAGGCCGCCGAGAAGGTGTTCCTCAGTTTCAAGCTGGAGACGGCCAATGCGGGCGGGCACAGCTCCCTGCCCACCAAGGACAACGCGATTTACCACTTGGCGGAAGGGCTCACGAGGCTGGCGAAGTTCGATTTTCCGGTGCGCCTGTTCGACGTAACGCGCGCCAGCTTTGAGCGCATGGCGCCGTTTTTTCCGGGGCAACTGGGCGCGGACATGAAGGCGGTGGCGGCGAACCCCAACGACAAAGGGGCGGTGGCGCGGCTTTCGGCGCAGCCGCAGTACAACGCGCAGCTTCGCACCACGTGCGTGGCCACGATGCTCGCCGGCGGTCATGCGGAAAACGCGTTGCCGCAGAGCGCCAGCGCGGTGGTGAACTGCCGGCTGCTGCCGGTGGATAAAGCGGAGGATGTGGAGCGCGCCGTCAACCAGGTGTTGGACGATCCGAAGATCAAGGTTTCGGTAATGACCCACGCCAAGCCGGTGGATTACAAGCCGATCGACCCGAAGCTCCTGGGCGTGGTGACGGATGCCACGTCCAAGAGTTGGCCGGGCCTGCCGGTGATTCCGCAAATGAGCAGTGGGGCGAGCGACGGCATTCGTTTGATCGCGGCGGGAATTCCGACTTATGGGGTGAGCGGCATTTTCGGCGACGAAGACGACGTGCGGGCGCATGGGCGCGACGAACGCATTTTGGTGAAGGCGTTCGACGACGACGTAGAGTTCATGTATGCGGTGGCCACGGGGTTGGGAAAGAACTGATGGCCGCCGCCGGCGCAGACCGGCTACTTCTTGGCGTCCTTGGGGACGCTGCGAATTGGGCTGGTTTCGATGGACCATAGCGCGGGAACGGGGCGGAGGGGGGCGCCGCGCGAGGTGGAACTGGCGCTCGAAAGGAGATCCGTGAGCGGGTCGGATGCGCCGCGGGTTCCGGCTTCGGTGCGCACGCCCTCGAAGTTGAAGACTTCGGGATTGTCGATGGGGCTGTCGCTGGCGAGGAGGAAATAGGCATCGACTCCGAAGGGGGCGCCGATTTCGAAATCGGCGTCGGGCGCTTCCCCGGAGAGCGGCAGAAGGGGCTGAAAATCGGGCTTGTCGCCCACCTGGGCGTAGGGGAGGCGGTTGCCCTCATTGCCGCGGCCGGGGGCGGGAAAGATGCGCGTGCCATTGCCGAAGTGGTCGATTACGAAGACGTAGACCCAGCGCGGCGCGAGGGCATCGCGGGCGGCCAGGGCGGAGGCGTCGGCGCGGAGGTAGAGCTTGTACTTATCGCCCTCGCGGAAGTCGCCGGAATCCCTAAAATCGCCGAGCGCGCCGCCCTCGACCTGGCGGAAGGCGAGATGGTAGGGAAACGCCTGCTGGGAGGGCGGCGACGGCAAGGTGAGCCAGGCGCGGATGCGAGCGAGGAGCAAGGCCTTGCTGGTAAGCTCGGCGCCGGCCGCGCGGACGCCCTCAGGGTCTGGCGGGAGCTTCACCCAATCGCTGCGCAGGGGAAGCGGAAGACTTGCGGCGGGGCGCGCGCCGGCCTCGGTGGAATCGGGTAGCAGCCAGGCGTAGGCGGGGCCGCTGGCGGAGACCTTTCCCCAGAACCAATACTGCGCGGCGGCGGGGGCGGTGACGATTTCGACCGCCGAATGGCCGGCGTCGCCCAGCGGCATCGCCTGCAAGAGGGCGCCGGAAGGCGGCAGGCGCACCAGCAGGCGGGCTTTGGGCGGAAGCAGGCGTTTGACATCGGCGGCGAGGGGCTCGGCGCCCAGGGCGACGGTCTTGGCGGCGGGATTGGTTTCGAGTATCCAGGCCGACCCGTTCCAACTGACGATGTGAGTGGGCGCGCCGGCGGTGGGGTCCTCGATCCACTCGATGGCGGAATCGCCGCGCAGCTTTGCGAACTCAGCGGCAGCGCGCTCGACAGCGGCAGCGGGGGCCGGTTTGGGGATGAAAACGCGCAGGCCCGCCGCGCTGGGGACCACCCAACGGTCGAGGGAGAGCACGTCTCCAGGCTTAACGCTCCCCGGTCCGACGACGCGGGCGATGGAGGCGCCGATGCCCTCCGAGGAAACGATCTCCACGATGACGGCGGGTTGTCCGGCGGTCTTGAGGCGGCACCTGGGGAAGAGGCCGATGGCGACGCCGCCGCGGAGACGGATGTCGGCGCCCTGGACCGAATCGACCACCACGGCGAGGCCGCCGCCCGCGCCTGGAGGCTGACCGAGAATGGTCTTCGAGAATCGCGACGGGCCGCCCATGGCGGGCAGTTGGACGTCGCCGTTGGCGCCGAGAGCAGCCATGGTGCGCGCGAAAATGCGATTCATGGGTTCGGAGGCGTAGCGCAGGGACTGGGCCAGCGCCCAGGTGAACGCGCCGTGCGGGCCGTCCTGGGTCTGCACCTCGCGGGCTTCCTGGTTGGGCTGAGCGGCGGCCAGAGTGAGCACGCCGAGCATTTCGGGATCGATGGGCCGGCCGGTGGCGGGATCGCGGCCGGGAGGATCGTTGGCGACCGGCTCGTGAAGGGTGACGCCGGGGGCGCCCGCGCGCAAGCCGCTATTGGTGCGGGCCTTGCCGGTGGGGTTCCAAGCGCCGCGGGCCAGCGAGCCGCTGTGGCAGCTATCGGCGATGAAGGCGACGACGACTCCTTTTCGAGCGGCTTTGAATAGGATGCGCGAAATTTCCTTGTCGCGGATGTCCGGGACGTTGCGCCAGTTGTCGGCGGGCACCAGGGTCTGATCCTCCTGCAGGCGTTCGGCGCTGGCGCGGTTTCTGACGTGGTTGCCGTGGCCGGAATAATAGAAGAGGCGCACATCGCCGGGCTGGGCATCGTCCACCAGGTTCTTTTGCAGGGCCTGAAGGATGGCGTCGGCGGTGGCTTGCTGGTCGGTCAGGACGACGAAATCGCGGAAACCGACGCTTTCGAGGACAGCCCTCATGATGTGGACGTCGTTGACGGCGCCATCCAGGTCTTCGAATCGCCAGTAGGTGGCGTCGCCCTCGACGGCGGGGCGGTGGACCACGGGAGGCTTCAACTCGGCGAGGAGTTGGGCGCGGAGGGCAGGGTCGGGATTGTAATTATCGATGCCCACCAGGACGGCGCGGCGCGACTCGCCATTGAGGGCCGGCCCGAGGACGGCCAGGGCAGATATCAGGAACGCGGCGCGGCCCGTATCCGTCCGGAGAGAAAGGGACACGATGGTATGATAACCCATGGGTTGACCCAGGCCTCGGGAGGTGGCGCCTGATGAAGACGAATCGCCGGGGATTCCTGCTGGGATCTCCGCTGGCGGCTCTCGGACTGGCGCAATTCGACGGAGAGGCCTTTGCGCAAACCTCCAATGCCGGCGCTCCGCCGGATGTGGTGGATTTCTGGGTCAGAGGCATGGGGGTTCCGTCGCATATGATGTTGGGCGCGGAAACCACCAGGGGGCGGGCGCCGGCAGGGCCGCAGACCTCCAATCTGGCGCGCGAGCCGTTGTTCCTGCACTACGATCCGGAAGAGGGCGCGTTGATGCCGGCGGATCAAATAGCGAGCGGGAAACTGCACCCCTTCACGGACGCCAAGCTGGATTTTCAATTGGTGCGGATGCGGCTCAACCCGGACGACCATAAGCAGTTCGAGAATTTCACGTCCGGGGGAATCTACCTGGACTTCCAGCAGGGGCAGCCGCAATCGGTTTTCGGCGAAATGGTCTCGCTGGCGACGACCACGTTCAGCGCCATCTTTCCGGGGCCGAAGGCTGGAGCGAGCGCACCGAACGGATCGAAGAGCGCCAGCAAGAGCGGGTCGAGCAAATCGGGCGGCAGCGCGCCAAAGAGCAGCGGGGCGGCCGCGGCGGCGAGCGCGCCGGCCAGCACCGGGGCGCCGGCGGTCAGCATCCCATTACAGGCTGCCAAGCAGGCGCAATCGATCACGTTGCCGGGCGGGCTGGGCAAGACTTCGTTCGCCTGTTTCGCCAAGGATCCGCGCAAGACGCTGTTCGGCTCCTTTGTGGACGTGATGTCGAAGGTGGTCAATTCGCCGCTGGTTTCCTACCTGCCGCTGATGTCTTTCCCGGTAGTGGGCAGCGCGGGCCTGGCGGGCATCAAAGGCCTGGTGGGAAGCCTGCAGGGCGAAGGCGGCCAGCAGCAGTGGATTCTGCAAAGCCCGCCGCTCGACGTGACGGCCACGGTGGATGGCTGCAAGGCTTTCCCGGAAGCCTTGCGGTTGCGCGCCGGAAGCTACATTGTGATTCCCAAAGAACACTCGGCGGCCATGCGGGACCAGCTTGGCAAACTGAAAATCCTGGACGGTTTTCTGGTGCCGAAAGAAGCCACGTCGCTCGATGTGTTCGACGCGGCGCCGGAAACCGCGCGGATGGTGAGTTACATCTCCCTGCAGGTGTCGGTGACGAATACGAAATCCGGCAAGGCAGGCTAGCGCAGCGGCGCGGGAGATCGCGTTAGAAAAGACGCCTGACGCAAAACGGCGGCCCGGACTGCTCCGGACCGCCGTCTGTATGTACCCGAATCAGGTTAGTCGATCTTGACGGCCTCCGACAACGGGAGGGTTCGGGACGAACCGCCGGCCAGGATCTTGTACTCGCCGCCCGCCACCTCGAACTTGTCGCTGGACACGTTGAAGATGGAGAGGTACAGCGGATCGATGGTCAGGTTGACGGTCTTGCTTTCGCCGGGCGCCAGTTGCACCTTCTGCCATCCGATGAGCCGCTTGGGCGGTTCGCCCGTGGCGGCCGGCAGAGAGGCGTATACTTGGGCAATTTCCTTGCCCGCGCGCTTGCCCGTGTTCCTGACTGCGAAGGACACGGTCACGTTGTGGCCCGAGGCCGTGACTTTCAGCCCCGAGTAGGCAAAGGTGGTGTACGACAGGCCATAGCCAAACGGGAACAGAGGTTCCTTGTTCTGGGCGTCGTACCACTTGTAGCCGACTTGCAGCTTCTCGCTGTAGTTGACGTCGAACGGAGTACCGCGTCCGCCGCCCATACCCATGCCGGCGCCGCCGCGGCCCGCCGCGGCCGGAGGTTGCGCCGCCTGCAAGGCCAACAGCGCCGCGTGGACGGCTTGGGCCGCCGCTTGGGTGGCCGCCGCCGGGTTGGCCCCTGCCGCGGGCGCGGCCTGCTGCGCCTGAACCAGCCGCTGCTGCGCATCGACCAACGCTTGCGAGGCCTGCGTGGCCTGCTGCAAAGCTTGCGTCGCTTGCTGCTGCGCCTGGGTCACCTGCATCGCCTGCTGTTGCTCGGGCGTCATGGCCGCCGCGCCTCCGCGTCCGCCACCGGCCCCACCGCGTCCGCCGGGGGTCTGAACCGGCCCCACAGCCTGCGGATGCGGCAAGTCGGCATCGCTCTTGGCGAAACTCACCGGCAGTTTAGCCGACGGGTTCACGTCGCCGAAGAGAATATTGGCGATCGCCTGACCGCCGCCGATGCCCGGGTACCACGCGGACACGATGCCGCTCACCTTATCCGACCACGGCATAGTTACCGGGCCGCCGGTTTCGAGCACCACGATGGTATGCGGATTGGCCGCCACCACCGCGTTCACGAGGTCGTCCTGCTTGTCGGGCAGCGTCAAGGTAGTCGCGTCCGATCCTTCGCTCATGGGCTGGTTCACGAAAACGATCGCCACCTGGGAGGTCTTGGCGAGAGCCGCCGCGGCCGCTACGTCCGTGCCCTGGTTGAATTCCACCTTGGCCCTGGGCGCCTTGGCTTGGATGAACTTCATGGGAGAAGAGGGGAAGTACTGCGAGCCGCCGCGGCCGAAGCCGCCGCCGCCCTGCGCCGCCGGCGCCGAAGCCGCCGCGGCGTTCCCGCCCGGAGGATTTACTTGCGCCGAACCGCCGCCCGAAGGCACGCCCACGTCCGCATGCGAACCGATGATCGCAATGGACCTCACCAAGGCCGGGTTCAACGGCAACTGGTTAGCCGAGTTCTTCAAAAGGACGATGCTCTCTTCGGCGATCTTCTGCGCGTCTTCCAGGCCCTTGAACGGGTCGACGACGCGGTGCTGCACGGGGTTGTCCCATACGCCTACCGCGAACAGGCTGCGCAGAATCCGGTGCACCGAGTCGTTGATCTTTTCGATGGGCACTTCGCCACTTTGCACGGCGGCCTTCAGAGTGTCGCCGAAGAACCCGCTTCCCGGCTGCTCCTGGTCCAGACCGGCCATGATGGCCTTCTTGGTGCTGTGCGTCCCGCCCCAATCCGACATCACCCAGCCCTTGAAGCCGAAATCCTTCTTCAGGACCTGGTTGAGCAGGTAGTCGTTCTCGCAATCCCAGTCGCCATTGACCAGGTTGTAGCCGCACATGAATCCCGCCGCGTCCGAGACCTTATAGGCGATCTGGAAGGCCAACAGGTCGCTCTCCCGCATGGAGCGCTTGTCGATGAGCGCGTTGGCGGTGTTGCGGCCGTTCTCCTGATCGTTGAGCGCGTAGTGCTTGATGTCGCCCATGACCTGCTGCGACTGCACGCCCTTCATGAGCGTGCCCACGGTGGTTCCGGCCAGGATGGGGTCCTCGCCGGCATACTCGAAATTGCGTCCATTACGCGGCTCGCGGGTGATGTTCACGCCGCCGCCGATGGACATGTTGTAGCCTTGGTCGCGCAGTTCCCGGCCGATCACCTGGCCGTAGAGCAGCGCCAAGTCGGCGTTCCAGGACGACGCCGCGCCCAGCGCCGATGGCAACAGGGTGGAATAGCGGCTTTCCGATTCGCCCCTGGTGACGCCAACCGCGGAATCCGCCATGTTCACGTCCGGAATGCCTAACCGCGCAATTCCCGGAACCCAACCCGCGCCGCCATTGGTCCGTGTGGTAATCCCCACGGGCATAGCGGCCGCGCCGCCACCCATGCCTCCGGGACCGCCGTGCAGAAGCTGAATCTTCTCATCGAGGGTCATGACCTTAATGAGTTCATCCGCACGCTGATCGGGCGTCTTGGTCTTGTCCGACCATGGACCGGTGACGGCGGGGACCCCGCCGCGGCCGCCCCGGCCACCCATCCCCATACCTGGCATCGCAGGCGCAGCCGCGCCTGGCGCAGTTGTTGGAGCCTGACCCCCAGGCCCGCCTTGCCCCTGGGCCGAAGCCCAAAGGGCGAACGTCAAAACTCCGACCGATGCCACAAAGGCAGCCGGCCATCGATTTCTAAGCATATTGCTCCGTAAACTATAGATTTGGGCCCTAAATAGAGCTAAGGCGCATGCGCGCCCTGCTTGGTTACCCTGAGAGCTTGCAAGCCACCGCGAGCCCGTCTCCCATGGTTGCGATGCTGAGGGCTATCCTCTGGTCCTGGTGGAGCTTGAGATTGAAGGCGCGGATGCCCTCGGTGTCCGGATCGTGATTGTCCGCATCGATCACGGCGCCGTGTAAGAGCACGTTGTCGGCCACCAATAGACCCCTGGGGCGCAACAGAGTCAGCGCCAGCGCTACCCATGTAGAGCTGTAGCCCATGAACACGCCCACCTCCAGCGCCTTCTTCGCCCCAATGGCGCACGCCAGCATGTGCAAAAACTGCCCCTGCTCCGGCGCAATTTGCCAGAAGGCCCGTGGATGGTCTTCCGTCCCTTCCCGCAAACGCCGCAGCGCCTCCGGCTCGCGCAGGGAAACGCGGGCAATGTAATCGGCCATTTCGGCCGTGATTGGGGTATAGGTTCGGGCCATAGGCGGGGCGGGCGGGTTTGAGCCTGCTTTTCGATTCTACCCCGCCGCGAACATGGCTACCGCGGCCGCGCTCATCACCGCCGCCGCGATCCAGCCCAGCCAGCGCAGCAGCGGCGGGTTGACGTGCTCGCCCATGACCCCGCGGTCGTTCGTAAGCAGGACCACCAGCACGATCAGCGGCGGCGCCAGCACGCCGTTGGCCACCGCCGACCAGAACAGCATGCGTACGGCGTCGAACCCGGCGTAGCACAGGGCCAAGCCGAGCGCCATGGCCGCCCCCAACACGCCATAGAACTTCGGCGCGAGGCTCGGCCGCTTGTCGAGCGACGCGCTCCAGGACATCGCCTCCCCAATAGCGTACGCGCTCGAACCGGCCAGCACCGGGACGCCCAGCATTCCGGTCCCGATCAGCCCCAGAGTGAACAGCCAGTATGCCCCCGGGCCGGCCAGCGGGCGGAGGGCTTCGGAGGCTTGGCGGGCCGTTGAAATCTGCGTGATGCCGTGCGCGTGCAGGGTGGCCGCGGTGGTGAGGATAATGAAGTACATCACCACGTTCGAGCAGAACATGCCGAACGCCACATCGTTGCGCGTGCGCCGCAGTTCCTCGCGGGTGGCCCCTTGCCGCGACGCCAGGGTACGCCGTCCGTCGGCCTTTTCCTCCTCCACCTCTTCGGCCGCCTGCCAGAAGAACAGGTATGGGGAGATGCTGGTCCCCAGAATCCCCACCAGCACCGCCAGATACTCGCGCGACCAGTGGATATTGGGCACGAAGGTGGCGCGCAGCACCTGGTTCCAATCCGGCCGCGCCAGGAACGCCGTAATCACGTAGGCGAACAGAACCAGGGTGAGCCACTTGAAGACCCGCGCGATCACGCGGTAGGACGTCTTGAGCAGCAGGACGACGATCAGCCCCGCCCACACCGGAGTACACCACAACGCATTGACGCCCGTAACCATGTGGGTGGCTTCCGCCATGCCGCCCAGGTCGGCCGCGATGTTGATGGTGTTGGCCACGATGAGCAGCAGGCACGCCCCCCACAAAATCCACCGTGGATAGCGCCGCCGCACCACCGCCGCCAACCCGCGCCCCGTGACCATGCCAAGCCGCGAGCACATCAACTGCACGGCCGTCATCAGGGGGAACGAAAACAGCGCCGTCCAGAGCAGGCCATAGCCGAACGCCGCCCCCGTCACCGAATAGGTAGCGATGCCCGAAGGGTCGTCGTCCGCCGCCCCGGTAATCAGGCCCGGCCCCAATTGCGAAAAGAAATCGCGGATGTGCCCCGGCGCCAGGCGGCGCTCGAGGTCGTGGTTGGGTTCAGGCGCCATGCACAAATATACCAGCCTCCGTTCGGCGACCATGGTATATCCCTCGGGATTGCCCCACAATGGCTGTTATGAGGCTGTTATGAGGACGCGCAAGACCGAAGGGGCCCAGGGCCGCACCCCATTGCGCTCGGTGAGCCATGCCGGCAGCGCTTGCTGGACGCGATCGGGACCGCCGGCGAGCGGGTCACCGAGGTAGTTCCATTCGACGAGGCCCAGGCCAGAGGAGCCATCGCGGCGTTCGGCCGTTTTGGCAAAGGCATGGGACACCCGGCCCAACTCAATTTCGGAGACTGCGTGGTCTACGCCCTGGCAGCCTCCCGAGGCGACCCCGTGCTGGCAACCGGCAACGATTTCGCCGCCACGGATCTGAGCGTTAATAGGCTGTAGGGCGCTGCCCCATTGCGCGTATCCCGCCGGCGCCGTCTACCGGAGCTATGATTGAATCGGAACCGCCCGAGGCAAACACGATGCCGAATATCAAGGAACTGGATGTCAATGGAACGCGGCGCCGCATCGACGCCGATCCCGACCGCATGCTTCTGAGCGTCCTGCGGGACGATCTGGATCTCACCGGCACGAAGTACGGCTGCGGCGAGGGGCAGTGCGCCGCCTGCACCGTGCTGCTCGATGGACAACCCGTCAAATCCTGCATCACGCGCGTTGGCGCGGCGGCCGGCAAACGCATCCTCACCATTGAGGGGCTGGCGCCGGCCGGCAAGCTGCACCCCGTGCAGCAGGCCTTTCTGGACGCCGACGCCATGCAGTGCGGCTGGTGCACCTCCGGCATGATTCTCGGCGCGGTGGCGTTGCTCGAGAGCACCCCCAACCCCAGCGAAGCGGAAATTGTCGCCGGCATGAACGGCCACATCTGCCGATGCGGGACCTATCCCAGGATCGTCCACGCCATTCAAGCGGCGTCGGCGAAAGGAGGCCGGCCATGAAGCGGCGCGATTTCCTGGCGGCTCTGGGCGGCGGCATCACCGTCCTGATTGTGAAAGACGATATGCTCGCCCAGGAATCCGGGCGCGGCGGGAATCGACAGGCGCCTCAGGACGTTGCCGCCTGGCTGCACATCGGCGAGGACGGCGCCGTCACGGCGTTCACCGGCAAAGTGGAGGTGGGCCAGAACGCCCGCACCTCGCTGAGCGCGGCCGTGGCCGAGGAACTGCGCGTGCCCGTGGCGTCGGTTGGTTTCGTGATGGGCGATACGGATCTGACTCCCTACGATGGCGGCACGGTTGGCAGCCAGACCTCGCCCAGAATGTTTCCGCAGATCCGCAATGCCGCGGCCACGGCGCGCGAGATGCTGCTCGACCTGGCGGCGCAAAAGTGGAACGTCGACCGCGCCACGGTCACCGTCGCCGACGGCAAGCTGATTTCCGGCAGTCACATGGCCGGTTTCGGCGACCTGACTCAAGGCCGGAAGCTGGTTCGAACCATTCCGTCAAACCCCGCGACCGCGCCGCCCGCGCAGTGGAAAGTGGCCGGGAGTTCGGTTCCCAAGGTCGCCGGACGCGACATCGTCACCGGAGCGCACAAGTATCCCTACGACATCGCGCGCCCCGGCATGCTGCATGCCAAGGTTCTGTATCCGCCGCAATTCGGCGCCAAGCTGGCATCGCTCGATAAGTCGGCCGCCGAGGCCATTCCGGGCGTCAAGGTGGTGAGGGAAACCCTGGCCTCGCCGCGCCCCGGATTTGGCGCGGACCTGGTGGGCGTGGTGGCGCCGGACTCCGATACGGCCGCGAAGGCCCTGGCCGCCTTGCGCGCGGAATGGACGCCGCCGGCCGCCCAGCCATCGAGCCGCGAGGTCCACGCGTATTTCAAACGGAGCGCCAGTGGTCCGTCCACTAACGGCGGGTTGACCGCTTATACGATTCCCTATATTGCCCACGTCCCCCTGGAACCGCGCGCCGCCGTGGCCGAATGGAATGGCGGCAAGCTCACCGTTTGGACCGGAACACAGCGTCCTTTCGGCGTGCGCAGCGAGCTGGCGGAGCAGTTCAAACTGGCCGAGGACCGCGTGCGCGTCATCATGCCCGACACCGGGTCGGGCTACGGCGGCAAGCACAATGGCGACGCCGCGGTGGAAGCCGCCATTTTCGCCAAGGCCGCCGGCCAGCCCGTCAAGCGCAATTGGACGCGGGAGGAGGAGATGACCTGGGCCTATTTCCGCCCTGGCGCGCTGATCGAGGTCGCCGGCAAGGCCAACCCGGATGGGACCATCACCGCGTGGGAGCAGCACAATTACAACGGCGGGTCGTCCGCCCTGAACACTCCTTACAACGTGACCGGCGCGCGGGAACAGGTTCATCAGACGGCCTCGCCGCTGCGCCAGGGGTCCTACCGCTGCCTGGCCGGCGCTGGCAACAACTTTGCGCGCGAATGCTATATGGACGAACTGGCCCACTCCATTGGTATGGACCCGCTCGAGTTCCGCCTTAAGAACGCATCGAGCGACGGCCGCTTGGTCGCCGTGATGCAGGCCGCGGCCGAAAAATTCGGATGGAAGAATCGCAAGAAGACGCCCGGCCGCGGGTTCAGCATGGCCGCCGGATTCGAGAAGGGCGGCCATGTCGCCACCTTCGCCGAAATCGCCGTCAGCGGAGGCGCGGTCAAGGTGTTGCGCGTGGTCGAGGCCTTCGAATGCGGCGCCGTGATCAACCCGAAGCACCTGCGCAACCAGATCGATGGCGCCGTGGTTATGGGCTTGGGCGGCGCCCTGTTCGAGCACATCGATTTCGCCGATGGCAAAATCGCCACCAACCGCCTGGCCCGCTACCGGGTTCCGCGCTTCGCCGATATGCCCGCGATCGAGTGCGTGCTGGTGGACCGCAAGGATCTGCCCCCGGCCGGCGCCGGGGAGTGCCCCATCATGGGCATCGCTCCCGCCCTCGGAAACGCCATCTTCGACGCCACCGGCCAGCGCCTGCGCGCGCTGCCCCTGTTGCCGCTTCCAGCGGTGTGAAGCCTACGGCGTCTTCTCTCCGTGCGCCGGCCCGCCGCTCAGGTGGCGATAGAACCCGAGGTCGGCGCCGGTGAGCGTCTTGGTGGCGAAAATCATCTGGCCGGTGTGCATCGAGAAGTGCTCCACCACGGTGTAAATGGCCTCCAATACGGTCACGTCGTATCCCTGGATCACGACTCGTTCGGCCAGACGTTCGGGCGTCACGGAATCCAAAATCGCGTCCGCGTCCGCCACGGTGGTCCGCAGCTTTTCGGCCAACTCGGGGATGCCGGCGCCGCCGCGGGCCGCGAATTCCGCGTCGCGCTGGCGAACGTCGGGGAGGCCTCCAACGCCCGCCACTACCCACTGCCGAACGTTCCCACATAGGTGCAGCGCCAGGTTGCCGATGGCGTTTTCGTTTTCCCCGCCGCGCGCCCAAACCTGCTCTTCGCTCAGCTCTCGCAGGCAAGCCTCGATGCGCGAAGCGAGCATTCGCAGCTTGCGCCGGGAGAAATCGAGGAACGCCGCGGCGAGCTTGTCCGTAAGAATCTCTGGCATGGTTGTCTCTACCCGGAGTATAGAACGCGTTTCATCCAGAAAGAGTGGTATAAGTCGATTTCACGCCCGATGACTCCTCCATTCGCATCGAACTCCGGCGCCCCCCGCGCGAGCCGTTTGGCGCTCACCGCCACCGCGATGGTCGTGTGCCTTGCCGTCTGCAAACTCCTGGTTCACTTGTACGCCGGCCGTCACTACGGCTACTTCGTCGATGAGCTGTATTACCTGGCGTGCAGCCGGCATTTGGATTGGGGCTACGTGGACCAGCCGCCGCTGATTGCGCTGGCCGCCTGGTTTTCGCGGACGCTTCTGGGCGACTCGCTCGCGGCCATCCGATTCCTGCCTGCCGTGGCGGGCGCCTGCGAGGTGGCGCTCACCGCGCTGATTGCCCGCGAGCTCGGTGGCCGGCGATTTGCGCAAGGCCTCGCCGCCCTCGCCACGCTGGCGGCGCCGGGCATTCTCGCCGCCGACAATCTGCTCTCGATGAACGCATTCGAGCCGCTGTTCTGGATGGGTTGCGCGTGGCTGCTGATACGCATTGTCAAGACCGGCAACCGGAAGCTGTGGATCTGGTTCGGCATCCTCGCGGGATTCGGCATCGAGAACAAGTACTCGATGCTAATCTTCGGCGCCGGCGTGGTTCTCGGCCTGCTCTCGACCGCCCAGCGGCGCGCGTTTTCGAGTCCTTGGCTGTGGGTCGCCGGCGCAATCGCGTTCCTGATCTTCCTGCCGAATCTGCTGTGGAATATCCAGCATCACTTTCCGTTCCTCGAGGTACAGGCCAATATCCGCCGCAGCGGGCGCGATGTGTCTCTGACGCCGCTGGCATTTCTCGGTCAGGAGATCCAGGCCATGAATCCTTTTTCCCTGGCACTCTGGCTGGGCGGCCTCTGGTTTTACTTTTTCAGGCCATCGGGCAAGCCGTTTCGCGCGCTCGGCTGGGCATGGGTTTTTACCGCGTTGACCATCGTCACTCTCAGCCCGCGCGTGTACTACCTCTTTCCCGCTTTTCCGATTCTGTTCGCGGCCGGCGCCGTGGTTTGGGAAGCTTGGCTCAGCCGGCCGCGCCTTTCGTGGCTGAAGTTCGCCTGGCCGGTTTTGATAGCCTCTTTTGCCGCCGTCTGCGCGCCGCTGGCCATTCCCATGCTGCCGCCCCAGACCTACATTCGCTACACGCAAGCGCTGCATCTCGCCCCGCCGGCCATCGAAACGCATCAGCTCGGCCCGCTGCCGCAGATCTTCGCCGACCAGTTTGGTTGGGAGGAAATGGCGGCCACCGTAGCGCGCGTCTATAGCAGCCTTCCGCCCGAGGTCCGTTCCAAGACCGCGATCTACGGCCAGAATTACGGACAGGCCGGGGCCATCGACCAGTTCGGTCCGAAGTACGGATTGCCGCCTTCCATCAGCGGCCATCAGAACTATTTCCTGTGGGGACCGCGCGGCTACACCGGAGAGAGCATGATCGTGATGAGCGACCGCCAGGAGAGGCTCGAAGAACTCTTCGCAACGGTCGAGAAAGTCGCCAGCGTGTATCATCCTTACTCCATGCCATATCAGCATTTCGACGTCTTCTATTGCCGCGGCATGAGGCGACCGCTGGCCGAGATCTGGCCGCATCTGAAGAAATGGGACTGACTGCCTCAACTTCGGAACACAAACAGATCGCTTAGCAGGAAATTAGCGAGTGACGTAATGGCAATGCTGACCAGGTTCGCGATCAGGTACTGCATGTGAAGCCGCCCTACCAGCAGACTCATAAACAGCAGGTTGGACGCGGTGGAGATCACGCCGGTACTCAGATTGAAGCGCGCGAGCCGCCCCAAGACTTCGCGAACGTTGCGCGCATTACCGGTACGCTCGACCCACGTCCAGCGTTCGTGCCAGATGAAGTTGTGGAGTACGGCGATCTCGACGGCCAGCGCCGTCGCCGGAAGGTACCCCACGTGCAGCAGGCCCTTCAAAATCGCCAGGGCCGCCAGTTGCACCAGGATGCCGATGCCGCCAACGGCGTTGAACTTCAGCCAATGGCGCACCCAGGAAGGCCAGATCAATGCGTTTCCTTGGGGACAGGTTCGGACCGGTAGAGCGCCGCGGTGTGCGTCGCCACGGCGGTCAGCAACATCAGAGACATGCCAACGATCCCGACCGCGCCGCCCACGTTGAACAGCCGGTGCGATCCGCCCAGGAGATGCACCACCGGCCAGCGCAGCAGCGCCAGGTTTCCGACCATCAGCAGAATGCGCAACTCCGTCGGGCTGAACTTCCAGAAGGAGAGATGAAACGTCCCCAGCGTGTACGTCGCCAGGTACACTTCAATCGAAAGCATGAAGTAGACGATCAGCAGGCCGGCGGCGATGCGCTCGCTCATGTAGCCCGAAAGACCCAGGCCAGCCAGCAGGAAAAACGTGCCGAAGGCGTCCACCACGTGGTCGACGTAAAACCCGTAGCGCGGCCGCTGTTGGTTTCGCACGCGCGCCAGCGTACCGTCCAAGCTGTCGCCAAGCCAGTTTAGGGCCAGACACGCAATGACTAGCAACAAGCCGCGCCGGCTCCACCTGGAATACCAGTAGCTCAGCCCGGCCCCGGCCATCGCGGCCAAGCCGAGAGCGGTGAGGTGGTCGGAGCCGATCCAGCGCGGCGCACGGCGGGCCAGCCAAATCAGGCACCTCTTTTCGAGCGGCGCCAGCAGGCTCTCTTGCGCCCGGCTGGCGTCCTTGAACGCTCCCTTCTGCATTACCCTATTCTAGATACATAGGACCGAATTGGCTAAATGAGATTCCTTCGAGCGGCGCTGGTTTGCAGCGGGCTGATGGCTTCGGCGCTGACGGCGGCCGAGCTTATGCCGCGGACCGTGCAGGCCTTCGACGATTACACACGAGCTGTCGAGACGCGGCTGGACGCCCAGGCGAAAGGCCCGGCGTTCCTGTGGTCGGACGAGTCGCCGGAACGCAACCGGCAGGTGCGGCAGGCGCAGATCCTGGCTGAGTCCCTGACGGGCGGAAATCCAGCGAGCGTTCCCGGCGGACTGATTCACGATTGGATCGGAGCTATGTTCATTCCAGGCGCCACACTCGACAAAGTCCTGCGATTGGTCGAGGATTACGACCACCATAAGGACGTCTACCTGCCTGAAGTGATCGGCTCGCACGTAGTCGCCCGCAATTCCAACGACTTCAAAGTGCGTTTACGGGTGCTGAAGAAGAAGGTGATCACCGTGGTGCTCGATACCGATTACGATGTCCACTACGCGCAGGCCGGCCCCGCGAGCTGGTCCGTCCGGTCATACAGCACGCGGATACAGGAGGTCGAGAACGCCGGGAAACCCGATGAGCGCCATTTGCCCGCGGGAGACGACCACGGCTACCTCTGGCGGCTGTATAGTTACTGGCGCTACGTGGAGCGCGACGGCGGAGTGTACATGGAATGCGAAGCCGTCTCGTTGACGCGTGACGTCCCGACGGGTCTCGGTTGGCTGATTGGCCCGATCATCCGCGATCTGCCGCGCGAATCGCTCGTCAACGCGTTGCGCAAGACCCGTGAGGCGCTGGCGCAGCCTGGGCGCTGATGCGATGCTGGGAGGGCGGGCATGGTGCGGGAACCGATTCACATCCTCGGCGGCGGGTTGGCGGGAACGGAAGCGGCGTGGCAGGCGGCGCGGCGCGGCGCGCGCGTGGCGCTCTACGAGATGCGGCCGGGGCGGTCCACGCCCGCGCACCGGACCGGCGCGCTGGCCGAGCTGGTGTGCAGCAATTCGCTGAAATCGGAGTCGGAATCCACCGCGCCCTGGCTGCTCAAGGAGGAACTGCGCCGCCTGGACTCCCTGTTGCTGCGCGCCGCCGATAAGGCCCGCGTGCCGGGCGGCCAGGCGCTGACCGTGGACCGCGCGCAGTTTTCCGCCGAGGTTGCGGCGGCCATCGAAGCGGAGCCTCTGATCGAGCTGCGGCGCGAAGAGGTAACCGCCGCGCCGCGCGACGCCATCGCCATCGTCGCCACCGGCCCGCTCACCAGCGATGCGCTGGCGGAGGACATCGCGCGGCTCACCGGCTCCGGCCGCCTGTATTTCTACGACAGCATCAGCCCCATTGTGGACGCCGAATCGGTGGATCTGGGCGTGGCTTTCTGGGCTTCGCGCTATGGCAAATCCACCGGCGGAACCGGCGATTACCTCAACTGCCCTTTCGACCGGGAGCAATACGAGCGCTTCGTGGATGCGCTGCTCGAGGCGCAGGACGCCACGGCGCACATCGCCGAAGATAAGACGCCGTTCTTCGAAGCGTGTTTGCCCATCGAGGAACTGGCGCGCCGGGGCCGCGATACGTTGCGCTTCGGGCCCATGAAGCCTGTGGGGCTGGCCGACCCGCGCACGGGAAAGCGGCCCTGGGCCGTGGCGCAACTCCGCCAGGAGAACCTGCGCGCGCGGAGCTTCAACCTGGTGGGCTTCCAGAACCATCTGAAGTTCGGCGACCAGGCCCGCATTCTGCGCATGATTCCCGGCCTGGAGAACGCCGAGTTTCTGCGCTTCGGCCAGATGCACCGCAATACCTACATCGACGCGCCGGCGCTGCTGACGCCCACGCTGCAACTGCGCGCGCATCCGGATACGCTGTTCGCGGGGCAGATTTCCGGAGTAGAAGGATACGTGGAGGCCATCGCCACGGGGCTGACGGCGGGCATGCACGCGGCCGCGCTGGCGGCGGGTGAAACGCCGCGCGCCCTGCCGCGCCAGACCGCGCTCGGATCGTTGTGCCATTACGTCTCCCACGCCGATTCCGCCGGGTATCAGCCCGCCAACATCACCTTCGATCTGTTGCCGGCGCTCGACGAGGACACGCGCCAGAAACTGCGCCATGATAAGAAAGCGCGCCACGCGGAAATTTGCCGCCGTGCGCTCCAGGCCTTGGAGGAGTACCGGGCGGAGCGGCCCTCGCATGTCTGAGCTGGCGATGCAGATGGAGCGCTACGTGAAGGAACTGGAGTTGCGCGGCGTCTCCGAACATACCGTGCGGGCCTACGCGGCGGACTTGGCGCAGTTCCTGGCGTTCCTCTCGCCTCCCGAGACCGAGCCGCCCGAGCCACAGGCCATCGACGTCCTGATTTTGCGCGAGTGGCTGGTGGGGCTGTATGCGCAAGACCTGGCCACGGTCACCATTCGCCGGAAGCTGGCGGCGGTGCGCGGCTTGTTCGGATTTCTGCGCCGAGAGGGCTTGGTGCAGATTAATGTGGGGCGGCTGGTGAGCACCCCCAAAGCGCCCCAGCGAGTTCCCGAAGTGATGACTCCGGGCCAGGCAAACGCGCTGGTGGAAGGCGCCGGGACGGAGCAGCCGGAGCGCCCGTTCCCGGCGCGCGACCGCGCCATCCTGGAGTTGCTCTACGGCTGCGGCGTGCGCGTCAGCGAGCTGGCGGGCATCGATCTGGGAGACATCGACCGCTCCGAGCGCTGGCTGCGGGTGCGCGGCAAGGGCCGCAAGGAGCGCCAGGTCCCGATGCCCGGCAAGGCCGCCGCAGCCCTGGAACGGTACCTCTCTGCGCGCCCCGTGGCGCGGGACCAGAGCGCCCTGTTTCTGAACCACCGCAACGGACGGCTGACGGACCGCGGCATCCGCGACATCGTGAAATTCTACGCCACGTTCCTGGCGGGCGACCCCTCCATCCATCCGCACAGTTTCCGGCACGCCTACGCTACCCACCTGCTGGCCGACGGCGCGGACCTGCGCGCCATCCAGGAACTGCTGGGTCATGCGCGCCTCTCCACCACGCAGAAGTACACCCAGGTTTCGCTCACCAATCTAATGGCCGTGTACGATAGCGCCCACCCAAAGGCCTAATCCGGATGGCGCAGTTACTCGACGATCTGCGGCGGGAGTTTCGGCCCATGCTCGCGCTGGCCGCTCCGCTGGTATTGGCGGACCTCGGCTGGATGGCCATGGGCGCGGTGGATACCATCATGGCGGGACCTCTGGGCGCCGCCGCCATCGGCGCGGGCAGCCTGGGAAGCATGCTGTTCTACCCGGTGGTCATGTGCGGGATGGGCATGCTGCTGGGCATGGACACGCTGGTGGCCCAATCCTTCGGCGCCGGCGACCGGGCGGATTGCCGCCGTACCCTGGTGAACGGATTGTGGCTCGGCGCGGGACTTGCGCCGGCGCTGGTTCTGGCGCTGTGGAGTATGATTCCGCTGCTGGGCGCGGCCGGGACTAACCCGCGCGTGCTGGTTCTGTTCGGCGGCTATGCCAGAGCGCTGCTGTGGGGCGTTCTTCCCATGCTGTTCTATGCGGCGTTCCGGAGCTATCTACAGGCGGTCAACGTGGTCAAGCCCATCGCCTTCGCTTTGATCAGCGCGAATGTCGTGAACATCGCCGGGAATTACGCCCTGATGTACGGCCATTGGGGATTTCGCGCGATGGGCCTGACGGGTTCGGGCTACTCCACTTCCATCGCACGCGTTTACATGGCCGCGGTGTTGCTGGCCGCGGTGGCGCGGGAGGAACGGGTTGGCAGGCGAAAGCGCCCGCCCCACCGGCCCTCCGCCGGCTCTCTCCCCGACCTTCCGCGTCTGCGCCGCATGGCCGCGCTGGGTCTCCCGGCGGCCTTGCAAATTCTGGCGGAGGGCGCGGTTTTCGGAGTGGTTACGGTGTTTGCGGCCAGGCTGGACGAAGCGTCCCTGGCCGCGCACGGAATCGCGCTGATCGTGATCTCCACCACTTACATGGCTCCGCTGGGAATCGGCGCGGCGGCGGCGGTCAGGGTGGGGCAGGCAACCGGCCGGAACGATCCGCGCGGCGTGGCGGCTTCGGGTTGGTCCGCACTGACCATGGGCGCTCTCTCGATGGGCGCCGCGGGCGTGGCATTGTGGACGGTTCCCCGATGGATCGTGGGGATCGCCACCCGCGATGCCGCGGTGGTGGCCGTGGGCGTGGCGCTGCTGCGCATTGCGGCGTTCTTCGAACTCTTCGACGGTCTTCAGACCGTGGCGACGGGGGCGCTGCGGGGCCTGGGCGACACGCGCTCCCCGATGCTGGCGCACCTGGCCGGGTATTGGATGCTGGGCCTGCCGGTGGCGTACCTGCTTTGCTTCCATTTCCGCTGGGGCGCGGCGGGCATCTGGGTGGGCCTGTGCGCGGCCCTGATTCCCATCGGGTCTGTGTTGTTAGTGGTTTGGAAGCGCCAGTTGGAGCGGGTCAAATAGCCCGCCGATTTCCTGTTGCGAGATTGCGCGCGGGGCGCCATATTGGGAGTGGCCGATCTTGGCGGAGCGCGGATCCCATGGCAAACAACTATCTATATTTCACGGAATTGGCCGGGATGCCTGTATTCGATTTGAAACATCGGCGCATCGGACGGGTGCGCGACGCGGCCATCGTCCCGATTGTCGATTCCTCGCGGATCGACCGCATTCTGGTGGGCGGCGGGGACTCATGGCTTACCGTGCGCTACGATCAAATCCGTTCCATCGGGCTGGCAACCGGCATTGCGCTCAGCGACGAAGTACTCACCCCGTACCACGAGGACGAGTACATGCTGCGCATCGGGCGCGACCTGCTGGACCAGCAGATCATCGATGTGACGGGCCGCAAAGTGGTGCGGGTCAACGACCTCACCTTCGAGATTCGCAACGATGGCGAGCGCGATACGCTGGTGGCGCTCGAAGTGGACATTGGGGTACGCAGCATCGTCCGGCGGCTGCTGCAGAATGCGATGCCGCCCCGCTGGATCCGCCGCCTGCAAGAGGCCATCCCGCCCAATTCCATCAAATGGGATTTCTGCAATGTGCTGGAGCCCGACCCGCAGCGCCGCCTGCGGCTCAACATATCGTACGAAAAACTGGAGCGCATGCATCCGGCCGACCTGGCCGACATCGTCGAGGAATTGAGTCACGCGGAGCGCGAAGCCATCTTCGAATCGATCGACAGCGAGGCGGCCGCTGAAGCCCTGACCGAAGTGGATCCTCGCATGCAGGCCAGCATCCTCGAGGCGCTGGAGCCCGAAAAGGCCGCCGACATCGTCGAAGAGATGGACCCGGACGAGGCGGCCGACGCGCTGGCCGAACTGGAAGACGAGACCTCCGAGGAAATCCTCGAGGAGATGGAGTCCGAGCCTAAGACCGACGTTCAGGAGCTGCTCGAATACGAAGAGGATACGGCCGGCGGCATGATGAACACCGACTTCGTGGCGCTGCCCGACGACGCTTTCGCGCAGGACGCGACGGCCGCGGTGCGGGGCGCCGAGGACCTGCTCGAGACGTTGAATACCCTCTTCCTGGTGGATGCCGAGGGGCGGCCGACGGCTTCGATTCCGCTGGCCCGGCTCTTCGTGGCCCAGCCCGGCGCGCGGCTGAAGGAGCTGGCCGCCGAGACCCTGATCACGGCGCGGGTGAACCAGAAGGAGCATCGCATCACGGAATTGTTCGATAAGTACAACCTGCTGACCTTGCCGGTGGTGGACGAGGAAGGCAAGCTGGCCGGAGTCATCACGGCCGACGATGTCATCTCCGTGCTGAGGAGCAGATAGCGAATGTTGAAACTGCTCCGCCGCTTCCGCTATCACATTATCGTTTTTTTGGCCGTTCTGGGGCCGGGATTCATAACCGCCAACGTGGACAACGATTCGGGCGGCATCTTTACTTACTCGGCCGCCGGCGCGCGTTTCGGCTATCTGCCGCTATGGACGCTGCTGCCTATCACCTTGGCGCTCATTGTCACTCAGGAGATGTGCTCGCGCATGGGCGCGGTGACCGGCAAAGGTCTCTCGGACCTGATCCGCGAGGAGTTCGGCCTGCGCATCACCTTCGTGATCATGACGCTGCTGGTGCTGGCGAATATGACCAACGTGATGGCGGAATTCGCCGGCGTCGCCAGTTCGCTTGAGCTATTCCATATCAGCCGTTATGTCTCGGTGCCTTTGTCGGCCATCGCGGTGTGGTTTTTGGTAGTCAAGGGCAACTACAAGAGCGTCGAGAAGATCTTTCTGTTCGGGTGTCTGCTGTACGTCACTTACATCATCTCGGGGTTTCTGGTGAGGCCCGACTGGAAGGCCGCGGCCATCAACAGCGTGAAGCCCCAGTTGATGCTGGATAAGGACTACATCTACATGCTCATCGGGATGGTGGGCACCACCATCGCGCCTTGGATGCAGTTCTACCTGCAATCGGCGGTGGTGGAGAAGGGCATCACGGCGAAGGAGTACGCGGCGTCGCGCTTCGAGGTGATCGTCGGCTGCATCATGACCGACGTGGTGGCGTTCTTCATTATCGTGGCGTGCGCGGGGGCCATCTGGAGCGTCCACCCGCGGGATATCGGCAGCGCCGCGGAAGCCGCGGTGGGACTGATACCGTTCGGGAAGTACGCCTTCCTGCTGTTCAGCGCCGGGCTGTTCAACGCGTCGATTTTCGCCGCGTGCATCCTGCCGCTTTCCACCGCGTACACGGTGTGCGAGGGCCTGGGTTTCGAATCGGGCGTCAACCGCAGCATGCGCGAGGCCCCCATCTTCTATATCCTCTACACGCTGCTGATCGTGGTGGGCGCGGGCGTGATTCTGATTCCGAGCTTCCCGCTGGTGCGCATGATCCTGCTGTCGCAGGTGCTCAACGGCGCGCTGCTGCCCTTCGTGCTGATCTACATGGTCCTGCTGATCAACAAGAAGGACCTGATGGGCGTGTGGACCAACCCGCGCTGGTTCAACCTGGTGGCCTGGGTGACGGTGGTAGTGATGATCGGTCTGACGCTGGCGCTGGTGGGGATCACGCTGCGGGGAACGCCGTAAGCGGCGCCCCAGTAGGAGTATCATCTAAGCATGGCGTGGTCAGAGCGCATCGCCGTCGATCCCCACATCCTGGCGGGCTAGCCGGTGATTCGGGGCACCCGCCTTTCGGTGGAATTCGTTCTCGGCCTGCTCGCGGCCGGGCAGCCGGAGGACGAGTTGCTCCGCAACTATCCGGGCATCGCGCGCGAGGACATCCTGGCCTGCCTCTCGTACGCCAGTTACTTGGCGCACGAATACAAGGCGTATCCCATTCCGGCATAGATGCTTATCTTGGCCGACGAGAACTTCCCGCTCCCTACCGTCGAGGCCATGCGAGCCGACGGCCACGATGTGCTGTGGGTGCGGACCGACTGCCCGAGCCGGGCCGATTCAGCCCTCTTGGAGCGCGCGGAAGCCGAGGCCCGTCTGGTCCTGACGCTGGACAAGGGTTTCTGGCAAATTGCGCTGCAACGCCGCGAGCCGCTGGAGCGGTCGGGCGTGATTCTGTTCCGCGTGCATCCCGCCGCGCCGGACAATGTGACTCCCGTGGCGCTACACGCCCTAAGCGCGGAGCGGGAGTGGCGAGGGCACGTGAGCGTCGTTTCGGAAGAAGGCATCCAGATGATTTCGGCGCGTAGGCGCTGGACGCAATAGGTGGGCACGCCCACACGCGGATCGGTCTGACGCTGGCGCTGGTGGGAATCACGCTGCGGGGAACGTAGTGGGGCGGGCCTCCTGGCCTGCCTTCTTGCGCTTCAGGTGGGACCCGCCTTGGAACGTCGCTCCGGCGCGCCGAGAGACCCGTGCCATATGGCGCAAAATCGCCGATCACGGCAAGCTGAGAGCAGGGGCAGTTCCACGAGTATCGAAATCTCGCGCGAAACCGAAGCCCGCCTCGGTGACGAAACCCAGAGGCACGGCATTTCCGTGGACGCGCTCCTGGATCGGCTCATAAACAAACGCCGGGCAACAGCCCACGTCGCCGCCGCCGGCTCGGACTGTGATCCGCCGCGTAGTCCGTCCGCCGTGCGAGATTTGGCCCGTCTCGATCGCAACGTTCAGGCACGCATTGACGCGGCCCTGGTGCGCTTCGCTACCACGGGCCACGATAACCGCGGTGAAGCCTACCGATCCCGCCGCGGTATACGCTTACGCCGGCAAAGCGCCGCGCCCTAATCCACGATCGCCTGCATCGCGGCGTTCTCGAAATCGCGCTGCACTTGCGCGACCTGCTCTTGCAGCATGACGATGGCGACCATCCGCTCCTTGGGATCGATCCATGTCTGCGTGCCGTAGGCGCCGTCCCAGCCGAAGCTGCCGATCGAGACGCGCAGTTCCGCGGCCACCGAATCCTGGATCACAGCCATCAGGAACCCGAAGCCCATTCCGTGCGCCGGCCGGCCCAGTTTTCCGTTGAACATGTCTCCCACCTGGTTCGAAGCCATCAGCTCCACGGTTCTCGGCCCGAGAAAGCGCTTGCCGTTCAGCGCGCCGCCGTTGAGCAGCATCTGCGCGAACTGCAGATAATCTTCCGCGGTGGACATGAGGCCCGCGGCGCCGGAAAAGTAGAACTTGCTCGAATAGCCGTCCTGATTCGGCGCCTTCTTCAGCCCGTTCTTCAGGTAAAGCGTGGGGATGCGCAACCGGCGGTCGTCGGCCGGGTAGAAGAAGGTGTCCTTCATGCCCAGCGGCTCGAACAGGCGTGTCCGAAGGTATTCGTCATAAGGTTGCCCGGAAACGATCTCGACGATGCGCGACAACACGTCCGGGCCGGCGCCGCCGCTATAGGCCCACTGCGTTCCGGGCTGAAAGTCGAGCGGGACCCGCCCCAATCGAGGGATGTAGGACGCCAGCGTATCTTCCGGACCGCGCTGCACCAACCGGGCGGCCTCCGCCTGCGCAATTCCGCTGCTCATCAGGCCCGAGGTGTGCGTCAGCAGATCGCGCACGGTGATGTCGCGGTTCGCGGGCACGGTATAGATCTCGGGAGGCCCGGCGGCAGGCGCGCCGGTATTCTTCGGCATCGCCACTTTGGCGTCCTTGAACTCCGGAACGAACTTGGAGACAGGGTCGCTCAGGCGAATCTTGCCCTCTTCCACCAGCATCATGACCGCGACGCTGGTAACCGGTTTGGACATGGAGGCGAGGCGAAAGATGGCATCCTTCGCCATGGGCTTCTTGGATTCCAGATCCATCAGGCCGTGGGCCTCGAAGTGGACGATGCGTCCGCGGCGGGCCACCAAAGTCACCGCGCCCGAAATCTCTCCGGCATCGATATGCCTTTGGATGGCCTGGTGGATGCGCTGCAATCGGTCGGCCGACATTCCGGCGTCTTCGGGGTTTCCCGCCGGTACGCTGGCGGCGGCCAAAGGCAGCGCCAGGGCCGCTAAGAGCAGGTATGGCTTTCCGTTGCGCAACATGGTTTCAGGTATAACAGATTGCGCGGACGCCGGGCCGCGATGCGCGGATCTTTGCCCGGCCTATCGCATTCGTGATACAAACCCAACATGAGAGTTCTTTTCATCGGCGGTACCGGCATCATCAGCACGGCTTGCACGCGGCTGGCGGCGGAGCGGGGCATCGATCTCACGCTGCTGAACCGCGGACG